>Ga0265297_10002266_pt1 | contig 40099 bp, 37 predicted proteins | sample Munlanlwell13791_FD_192502 | JGI IMG/M metagenome (GOLD analysis project Ga0265297, IMG submission 192502) | Leachate microbial communities from a municipal landfill in Southern Ontario, Canada - Leachate well 137-91 | ecosystem: Engineered > Solid waste > Landfill > Unclassified | place...
CAAAATCCGAAGCGGAAAAAAATTCGGTTTTAATGATGCCAGTAATTGGTAGCATAATAGCAATAACAAACAAAACGCCAACGGCTACCAAGGTTTTCATTCTGGTTTTTTTGGTGGCCAAAATTTGGCGTAAATATTTTTCGTAGATGGGCAGAACTCGATTAAAATGAATAACGCCGTGAATAATTCGACTAAAAGTATTTTCGTCATCGTGGCTGCCTTGCTCTCTTAATTTCTTTTTAATCAGTTCGTCATCCTGCCATTCTCGTTTTACCAATTCGGCATTATCTAGCATTATCTGCCAGCCGCTGACTTTGTACCATTTGAATAAAAGGATAATGGCGCCAAGGCAGGAAAAAGGGATAACGATTTTTAGCATCAGATTAGGCAAAAACCAGCTTAAAATGCCAACTCCAAGAATCCCGGCTAAAGCTGAAAAGAATAAATTTTTGGTCAGTCGCACCCGTTCCAAAATAGCGGCTAAAGGATGATTAATGATTAAAGCGATAATCAGCGACGATATTAAAGTTACCGAAACGGTGATTGGGATTGATTTGATAAATTCGCCAATGATTCCAGTGGCCAGCAAAAGCGGCAAAAAGGCCCAAACCGTTGTGAGAGTAGTGGTTAGCAAGACAACTTTGAAATCATTTAAAACCAACAGCACTGCTTCTTCGGGGGTAAATTTTCCGGTTTTTAGGTATTGTTTGGTTGCCGATACCACGACAATGGCATCATCAACTAACAAGCCCAAAGCTAAAATTAAAGAGAAGACTGAAAGAAAATTAAGGCTGATACCTTCAACCATCATGACAGTAAAAGTGGCGAAAAATACTAAAGGTACGGCCATGCCAGCGACAATAGCTTCTTTTAAGCCAACAATCAAAAATAAAATACCAACGACTAAAATTATAGTCAGGGTAAAATCATGAGTTAGTTGATCAAAATCTTTATTGATTTCGTCGGCGGTGTTAGAGACGATAGTATAGGAAACACCCGGTGGAAAAGATTTAACCATTTCATCAATTTTTTGTTTTGACAAATTAGCGGCATTAATGATTGAACCGCCGGTTTTTTTAACAATGTTTAGAGAAACTTCCGGCTGGGGCTGATTGCCATTGCTGGAAAGGCGAGAGTAGACAGTTTTATCAATGGCTTTTTCAGAAACTTTAGCCACGTCTTTAAGGTAAACAATGGCGCCATTATCAGTATGAAATAAAGGAATATTGCCCAAGGCTGAGACATCATAAAATCTGGCATCAGCTCTGATTGGAAAAGAAAACTTAGTGCCTTCAAAAGTACCGGCCGGGATAGTTAAATTGGTGGCTTTGATTATTTGAGTTACTTGATCGGGCGAAAGGCTGTAAAAAGTTAATTTTTGTGGGTCATAAGCAATTTCAAATTCTTTTTGATCACCGCCAGAGATTATGACTTCGCGGACCCCAGATATTTTTTCCAGTTCATCTTTTATTTCATCGGCGTATTTTCTCATGGTAAAGCCGTCATAAGGCCCAGTGATGGATACGCTCATGATTGGCGTATCGTCAAAAGAAATTTCTTTGACTACTGGATCGTTTGAATCAGTCGGTAAATCTTTTTTAAGATCATTTACTTTATCGCGCAAGGACCTTAAAGAATCGTCCAAGTTAGCCTTAGCATCAAATTCAACCGTGATGGCCGAAATGGAATTAGAGGATTTGGAAGTAATTTTTTTAATCCCTTTTAAACCCGCAATGCCGGTTTCAATTTTTTTACTGACTAATTCTTCAACATCCGAAGGCGAAGCACCCGGATAGGCGGTAGCCACAATCGCGATTGGAATTTTAACTTCCGGCTGGGATTCGCGCGGCAGGCTAGTAAAGGCGTAAATTCCGCCGATAGCCAACAGCATAATTATTAAAATTACTACCCGAAAATTAGAGACGAAAAAATTAAGCCAGCCCTTTTTCAGTTCGGGGTTGAATTTTAATTGGTTGAGATAAAGGTAATCGGACGATTGATTATCTTTTTTTTCAATATTATTTTGGTCAGCCATATCTATTGGGTTAATGAAACTTGATCGCCGTCTTGAATTAATTTATTGCCGTCAATAACAATGATAGTTTCGGCTGGCAAATCGGTTTGGATTTCGGCATTTTCACCTTCAACTTTAATCAATTTTACTTCAACTTTTTTGGCAATATTATCTTTGACGGTAAAAATGTAATTAGCGCCTTGGCCGATTTCAACGGCTGAAAGGGGAACGATAATACTGTTTTGGTCAGTTACCTTTTTTTCAATATCAACCAAAACACTCATTACCGTACCCAAAACAAAAGATTCATAATCTTTTTCATCAGGACTGACTTCAATCATAAATCTTTTGGTTAAGTCGTCGGCTCGGGGTGAAACACTAACCACCTTAGCCGGTAATATTTTATTGTCGTTGTTTTTAATTGAAACTGGCAGACCAACGGTAATAGCAGACAAATTTTCCTGATCAACATAAAATTGAAGTCTGATATCTTCTGTTTGGCTGATGGCACCTAAAATTTGGCCGGCTGACACAGTATCGCCATTAGCCACCGCTTTTTTGGTAATTTTACCGCTAATCGGGGCAATGACTAAATGTGAATCATATAAGCCCTGCAGAGTAATTAAGGCATTACGGTATTGCAAATCAGCCCCATCAATTTGTGATTTAATGGTCGCTTTTAAAGATTCTAAGTTTTGGGCAGCGGTTTTTTCTTGTTGTAAGGCCAGCTCGTAGGCTTTCTGGAGTGATTCTAAGCTGCCCTCGTTATTGATTTGGGTATTATCTAAAGCTTGTCGACTGGCATTAACTTGGCTTAAGCTGGCATTCAATTGCGGCTGGAAAGCGGCTACTGAACTTTGAAAACCGCTGAGGGTAGCTGAGGTCAAGTTTGGGCAGGCAACGCTTTTTTCCAAAAGTTTTTTGGTCAAGTCAACTAAAGTGGCTGTATCCTTAATTAATTTAATACTAGCATCAACTTTGCTTTTAGTATCGGAAAATTCAGCTTGATAATTTTGGTAGTCATTCTCGGCTCGGTAGAAGGCATTTTGGGTAATGTAATAGGATTGAGAGTCGGTTGTTCCCAAACAGTCTTTGTAAGAAATGTTGACATTGCTTTGGACTTTAAATCCGCCAATATTATTAATTGAAGATATAACAGTATCGCAAAGATTGGCCGCGCTGTCGGCTGCCGTAACAGCATTTGTTTGAGTATCATTATTATTTTGGCCAAAAAGTTGTTTTTTATTTTCCAAGTTAATTCTAGCTTGTTCGGCCGCGACCTGGCTGGTGTCATAAGCAATTTGGGCGCTTTTGTAGTTTTCGGCGGTGGTGGCGGCAACATTTCTTTTATTAGTTTCCGCTTGTTCGGCCGCTAGTTGGGCTTGTCGGATTTGGTTGGCAGAAAAGCCTTGGCTCAAAGAGCTGGCGCCTTGGTTAACATCATCAATCTTTATTAGAATATCTCCGATTTTAACGTTATCACCAAGTTCAAAATTTATATTTTTGGCCGTACCATTGGTTTTGGCAACTAATTTTGCTTCTTGACCAGAAGAAACAATTGCCGGGTATTCAATTTGTTGTTTGGCGGAATTACTTTCGGCAATAGTTTTACCTTTAACAGTTACTATTGGGTTGGCCGCTTCTTGGGTATCAGTCTTTTTGCCACAACCAGAAACTGATATTGAAATAGTGGTCAATAAAATTATTAAAGAAATAGATTTTATTAAGTTTATTCTTTTAAGTTGTTTCATAATCAAATTTATCTATAAGTATTAGTATTAATTTTTTAATTTAAATTTTTTACTTTAGATTTAAGCTTTTGTAAATCTTTGCCAATTTCAGTTATTTTTTTGCTAAAGGCTAAAACCGTTTCCATCTTTAGAATGATTATCGCGCCCTTGCTTAGCTCGGCCAAAAAAAACAAGTTATCGCCCGGTTTAATATTAAGTTCCTTTCGGAGTTTTACCGGAATAACCACCTGGCCCTTAATGCCAACCTCGGCCGAGCCATAAATTGATGGGATAGGATGACAATTGAATTCTTTTTTCATAGAGTTTAAATAAAAGTTAAACAAGTATTACAAGTAATACTTAATTATATAGGTTTTTAGATTTTTGTCAAGGGTTATTAAAATAGTAGAGGCGTATAGCAACGTGTCCCTACTGTTTTAATGGAAAAATTCAAATTATTCCCAACCGTACCTTTTGCTAAACCATTTTTTTACCAGTTGAGTCAGAATATAATAGGTGGCAATCATGCCGGCTAAAATTAAGAAGTAAAGCGGCGGCAAGGCTACAAAACCCAACATTGGCGCCAGGGGAGAAAATGGTAAATACATCCCAAAACTGACAACGGCTAAGGTGGTGAGGGTCAGCCATTTGCTTGGCCAGCTTTGTAAAAATGGAATCTTTTTAGTTCTGATAATATAGATAATTAAAGTTTGGCTGACTAATGATTCAACAAACCAACCGGTATGAAACAGCGATGGATTGGACCAGCAGTTAAAAATATAAAGCATAACAAAATAGGTCAAATAATCATAAAGGGAACTAATTGGGCCAATGATTAAAATAAATTTTCGGATATGATCAATGCGCCAGCGCCTGGGCTTAAGGAGGTATTCCTCGTCAATTTTGTCAGTTGGAATTGCAGTTTGGGAAATGTCATAGAGCAAATTGTTGGTTAGCACTTGGATTGGTAACATTGGTAAAAATGGCAAAAAGATACTGCCACCAACAACACTAAACATATTGCCATAGTTGGAAGAAGCAGCCATTTGAATGTATTTAACAATATTGCCAAAAACTTTTCGGCCTTCAGTGACGCCGTCTTTAAGGACTAGCAGATTTTTTTCTAATAAAATGATATCCGAAGATTCTTTGGCAATATCTGCAGCTGAATCAACCGAAATTCCGACATCGGCCGAACGCAGAGCCGGAGAGTCATTAATGCCATCACCCATAAAACCAACGACATGATTATTGGCTTTTAAGGCTTTAATGATCTTTTCTTTATGAAACGGCGCCAATTTGGCAAAAACTGAAACTTTTTCTGCCACTTCAGCCATTTGTTTTTCATCCAGCCTTTCAATCTCGTCACCTAGAATAATAGAATCGGCCGGTATGCCAACTTTTTTGCAGATATTTCTGGTTACTATTTCATTGTCGCCGGTTAAAATTTTTACATCAATGCCGTATTTTTTCAATTCGCTGATAGCTAAATTTGCCGACTCTTTTGGTGGGTCCAAAAAGGCCAAAAAGCCCAGTAGAATTAAATTGTTTTCGTCTTGGGCAGAATAGCGGCGATTATCGTCCGGAACTTTTTTATAACCAACAGTCACTACCCGAAAACCATCACCATTTAATTTATTTTCAATGTCGGTTTTATATTTTGTTTCAATATCTTTTAAATCAACAATTTTATCGCCGATTTGGACTTGGTTGCAAGCAGTTAGCATCTCTTCAACTGCTCCTTTGCAAATCAAAATATTTTGGCCGTTTGAATCTTTAACAACAACTGACATTCGGCGTCGGACAAAATCAAAAGGAATCTCGTCAACTTTTTTGTAATTTTTTTCAACATTCAGACTTTTTTTCAAATCTTTATGCTTTAGAATTGCTATGTCAATCAAATTGGCCAGCCCAGTTTGGTAATAACTGTTTAGGTAAGCATAGTTTAAAATATTTTTATTTTCTTTACCATAAATATCTAGCCATTTTTCTAAGATTACCCGGCCTTCGGTTAGGGTGCCGGTTTTATCGGTACACAAAATATCCATGGCGCCAAAATTTTGAATGGCGGGCAGATGTTTAACGATTACTTTTTTCTTTGACATGCTTAAGGCACCTTTGGACAAATTGACCGTGACAATCATTGGTAACATTTCCGGCGCCAAGCCCACGGCAACAGCCAAAGCAAATAAAAATGCTTCAAACCAATCGCCGCGGATAAATCCATTCAGGAAAAAAACTGTTGGTACCATCACTAAGATAAAAGTGATAATCAGCCAAGTAAATTTTTTTATGCCCAAATCAAAGCTGGTGGTACTTTCAAAGACATCCAGCGCTTGGGCCAAAGAACCAAGATAAGTATTATGACTGGTTGAAATTACAATGGCCCTGGCAGTTCCGCTTTCAACATTAGTTCCTAAAAAACATAAATTGGTTGACTCCAAGGGATTTTTTAAGTTGCTTTGGGCTTGGGCGTGTTTTTCCGCCGCCACTGATTCGCCGGTCAAAGCCGCTTGGTTAACAAATAAATCCTTTGATTCCAAAAGCCGAATATCGGCTGGAATCATGTCACCGGCGGAAATAAAAATAATATCGCCCGGAACCAAATATTTTATATCAAAATCTTTAAGTTTGCCGTTTCTGACTACCCGGGTAGTGGTTTTGACCATAGCTTTCAGTTCAGCCGCTGCTTTGTCTGCTTTGGCTTCCTGGAAAAACCGTAAGATCACGCTTAAAATTACCATGGTTAAAACTAACAGTGTTGATTTGATATCGCTAGTAATTAATGAAACAAAAACTAAGGTCAAAAGTAGAAGGCTCAAAGGGTCAGCTAAGTTACCTAATAAACGAAACCACCATTTAACGGCTGGTTTTCCTTCAACTAAATTGAGCCCATATTTTAGCCGTCGAGCAACAACGTCTTGTTTTTCTAAGCCTTTAAGGGTGGTTTTGTAATCACTCAGCACTGCTCTTGGCTCTTGACCGGCAATTTTAATCAAATTTTTTATTACGGCCGGGGAGATATTAGAAGAAGAATTCGCTTTGGCCGCGGATTCACGGAGTAATCCTTTGAAAAAGTTGAAATTTTTGAATTTTGGTAAATACATACTTATATTATAGCAGTTATTTGTTTGGTAATGAATATTTGGTGATTGATCAAAATGTTGTATAATGGCAAGTGAGGAAACTTATGCTTGAATACAAACCAATCCAATTTTTTAATGATGAATTGCCCCATAAAAATATCATTGAATGGTGGTATTTTAATGGTAATTTAACGGATGCCAAAGGTAATCGTTATGCTTTTATGGATTGTCTTTTTAAAGCTGATCCAAAACGGGTTAAAATTCCATTTTTGCGCGTGGTACCTTTAAAAGAGGTTTATTTTTCGCACGCCCTTTTAAGCGATATTTCTAAAAATAAATTTTATAGTGAAATTAATCCGTTGGTTTTGGTTTCCAAAGACAGTTTTACCAAGGATTTATTCTTTGTTAATTATGCCGCCCCTTCGTTTAACGGTTATTTCAATTCAGAAATAAAAAAGATTGACGAGAATAGTTGGTATCTAAAAACTCAATATTTTGAATTGACATTGAAAAATAAAAAACCGCCACTTTTGGTTGCGGGCAATGGTTTTTTGGATCTGGGGCCAAATTCAACTTACTATTATTCTTTAACTGATTTGGAAACCAGCGGCGAAATAATTGTTGAGGGTAAGCGAATTGCGGTTAGTGGCCAGTCTTGGATGGATCACCAATGGGCGGATGCGACTTACTCCAGTTTTAAATGGAGTTGGTTTAGTCTGCAATTAAAAAATAATATTGAAATCGTTTGTTTCAGGTTTGAAAGTAAAAAGGATACTATCAATCTGGCCTCGGTTATTTATAATGATGGCCGCCAAAAAACTTACAATGATTTAGAGTTAGAAAGTTTGGGCCAAAATTGGCAAAGCCCAGAGACTGGCACAATTTATCCGTTGACTTGGCAAATAAAAATACCGTCAGCTCATATTGATTTGCAGGTTAAGCCTTTTGTCAAAGAGCAGGAAATGATTTTTGGCTTGATTAATTATTGGGAGGGCGGGTTAGAAGTGACTGGCAGTTATGGCAATAAGCCAATAAGCGGTTTGGGTTTTATGGAATTGGTTGGTTATCCGAGTAAAAAGGGCCGCTTAAGTTATTACCAAAAAACTTTAACTAAAAATCTGAAATCCTATTCTAAAAAATTTTTTAGTAAATAGTATGGCTGATCAAACATTAATTCCCGTGGTCAACGAAGATGATGAAATTATTGATTATAAAAGAAGGGATTTAATAACGACTCAAGACATTTACCGAGTTTCAGCTTTATGGCTTGTTAATTCTCAAAAAGAAATTCTTTTAGCCAAACGGGCTTTGACCAAAAGCCATGATCCGGGTAAATGGGGACCGGCCGTGGCCGGTACAGTTGAACAAGGAGAAGATTATGATTCCAATATTATCAAAGAAGCTTTGGAAGAGATTGGTTTGAAAGATTTTGAGTTTAAAAAGATGCAAAAAGTCCGGCGCCAAACCAATTATGATTATTTTACTCAATGGTATTTGGCGGTGGTTGATCAGGAAATTAATGAGTTTAAAATTAATAAAGCTGAGGTGATAGAAGTTAAATGGTTTAAGCTAAATGAATTAGAAGTAAAAATTATAAAAAAACCAATGGCATTTTTGCCATCGGTAGTCTGGGCGATTAAACAATTTAAATAATTTTTTGTTTTTGGCTGCAGCTTTTGCCGGCCAGATAGCCAGTAGAAAAACTGATCTGTAAATTATAACCGCCGGTTGGGCCATTTAAATCAATTATTTCGCCGGCAAAGTATAAATTAGGAATAATTTTAGATTGCATGGTTTTTGGGTCAATTTCTTTCAAGTTTATGCCGCCGCTAGTGACAATTGCTTTGTCAAAGCCATCAAGGCAATCAACATTTAATTCAAATTGCGAAAGTAATTTAATCAATCTGGTTCTTTCCTCTCTGGTCAGTTGGCCAGCTTTTTTGTTTGGGTCAATTGCTGACAATTTGATAATAACGGGAATTAATTTTTGAGGCAGCAAAGCATCTAAACTATTTCTAAAAGCCTTGTTTTTGTTTTCACTTAAATCATTTTGCAGCCGTTGATCCAAAGTTTTATAGTCCAAAGCCGGTTTAAAATTAATCAGCAGCTTAACCGGCCCTTTGGTCAAAAGACTACCAACATTTTGACTTAAGTCTAAAATTATTGGTCCGCTTAAACCAATATCAGTAAAAAGCGCTTCACCAAACCGCTGGTCTTTTTTTTGATTATTTTGATAAACACTGATGGTAACGTTTTTTAAACTTAAACCCTGAAGTTGGTTAATCCATTTTTCCTTAACAATTATTGGCACTAAAGCTGGTTTAGGTTCAATAATTTGATGGCCCAGCTTTTTGGCCCAGGCATAACCATCGCCAGTGCAGCCGGTTTGCGGGTAAGATAAACCGCCGGTGGCTAAAATGTATTTATCAGCAATAATTTCGCCACTAGCTAACTTAATCTTCTTAATTTGATTTTTTTCTAAAACTAAATCAACGACTTTGGCATTATTTAAAGTCGTAACTTTATTTTGGTTTAAAAATTCAGTCAAAGCATTTAAAACATCAACTGATTTATCGGATATTGGAAAAACCCGATTACCGCGCTCAACTTTGGTTGGCACTTTGGATTTTTTAAAAAATTGAATAACGTCGTTGGTATTAAAAGCATTTAGGGCAGAAAACAGGAAGGGACCGTTTTTACCCAGTTCGTTAATAAAAGTCCGATTGTCTTTAGTATCGTTAGTAATGTTGCAACGGCCCTTGCCAGTTAGGAGTAATTTTTTTCCCAACTTTATATTTTTTTCTAATAAAATTACGGTAGCACCGTTTTTAGCGGCCATGCCAGCGGCTAGCATGCCAGCCGGTCCGCCGCCAATTACTGCGACATCAAATTTTTGATCAGTTTTATTCATTATTGAATTATATCATTTTATTAAATCAAAATCACTTTTATAAAAGGAAAGAGCCGCGGATAATAGCTTGCTGCTCTTCCGCGGCTCTGGTTTTTATTTGCTGGCGTACTGGTGCCGCCGAAGTTCGGCTTGCACCGCGCCTTGCCAGATTTTGTCGGCATTTTTATATTCGCCGACATGGGCGCCTGGTTGACGCTGGGCGTCTTGGAACCGCTGCTGCTCTTCAGGGCCGGCTTGGCCATTAACGTTTAGCCAGCCGACGTAGCGGCGCTTAGCTGTGCGCCAGGTTTGCCGGTTGGTGAAGTCTACTACGTTCTTGGCAAACATTCCGTCACAGATGGCCAGCAATTGCTGGAAGTGCTCGTAGTGCTTTGGCAGACAATACGGTCCTTGGACCAGGACTTCAATGTCATTGCTGCTTCTCTTTGTTCCCCGCAAAGAGAATGGGAGTAAAGGGGAGTTGATCGGATTGCTTGGGTCAATGACCAGAATTTTTTCTGGCTCCCAATCCATTTTGCACCCCACTTTTTGGAAGGTGACGGAGATGGCGATTGGTTCGATTTCGCTTTCACCAATCTTCGCCAAAATTTCTCCAACCCGATTTAAGCTGCTGATATCGGTTGAAGAAATCCATCGGTAATGAAGGTGGGATTCCCTTTCTTCCAGTTTCTTCTTTTTTTGGTCAGAAGGAACAAATTCTAAAAAACCTCTTTGTTCCTGGGTTGGGGCCAACTTCTGCCAAACCACCCACTTACTTGGGTTGGTAAAACCTTCAGGGACGGCAATATCCCTTGGCCAATAAATTGTTAAACTCAACATTTTCTTTTCCTTCTAGAAGCAACAGTAGCCTGATGGTGCTACTAACCAATCCCTATGCAATCTTGATGCAAAGGAATATTTGATTATATCATACTTATTAGAAAAAGTCAATATTATTATTTAAAAATGGCTTAAATAAAACAAAAAAACTGCTTTTTAGAGCAATTTTATGTTTAGTTTAGCTTATTTTAGTAGAGTTGCAAGATCAAGCCACTGCTTAAAATCGTTTTGATTTTGAACATAACCAAGCAGGGTAATAGTTTTGCCCAAATGAATGCCTAAGTGTAAATGTTTTCTTTCGCCATCAGTTTCAGTACTGTAGCCTTGGCCTAAAATACCAATTTGTTGGCCCGCTTTTAACTCCTCGTTTTGACTTATTGAAATACTGCTTAATTTCAGATGGCCGTAAATTACGGTTACAGCCTGGCTTTGAATTTGGCATTGTTGGACTGCCACGCCGCCATAACCACTGGCGTATTTTTTTAAGACCAAAGGGCCTGGGCAAATGGCATAAATTGTAACGTCTTGATTTTGTTCAGCCGCGGTGGTTTCAAAATCAACACCGGTATGATAACCGGTAAACCGTTCAGGCATTGTGGGTGAACTTTTTGGTGAAACATAAATGCCAAAAGGTTTTTTTGTTACCCGGGTTAAGGCATCATTAATTGGTTGGGTAATTGCCGGATTCTTTGTCGCTGGCAGATCAGGTGTGGCTGTAACGACTGGTGTTAGCGGCTTAGATGTTTGGGTGGTTGAATTATTGTAATTGTTTGACTGAATAATTGGTTTGGGGTTGATTATTAAATAAATACCAAAAATAATAAATACAATTATTCCAACGGCAACTAATTTTAGGTTTGTTATTCTCATATCTATTTGAGAATAAGATTAAATAGATAGCCAGTAAAAATAATGCCACCACCAACAATAAGGGCAAAGATTATTATTAGTTTAGTTTTCATTACTTTTTTCAAAATCATAAATTCCGGTAATGATAAAGCCGTTACCGCCATCATAAAAGCCAGGGTCGTGCCAATGGCCATGCCTTTTTCGGTCAAAGCGCTGACTAAAGGAATAACGCCAGCAGCGTTTGAATAAAGAGGAATACCGATTAAAACCGCTAAAGGTACGGCATACCATTTGTCCGCACCCGCGTATTTAACCAGAAATTCAGCCGGGACGTAGCCGTGGATGAAAGCACCAATGCCAACACCAATAACAATGTATAACCAAACTTTTTTAAAAATTTCTAAAGTATAATTTTTGGCATAATCAATCCGGTCAGGCCAAGACATTTTAATATCGTTGCTTGTTGTTTGAATTTTATTTTGGTAAACAAAGTCGGCGACTAAATTTTCCATTTTTAATTTGCCAATAATAATACCGGCAAGAATAGCGATGATTAAACCGCTGGCAATATAAAGTAAAGCGATTTTGTAACCAAATAAACTAAAAAGCAAAACTAAAGCCACTTCATTTATCATTGGTGAAGAAACTAAGAAAGAAAAAGTCACGCCCAAAGGCACGCCGGCTTCGATAAAACCCAAAAAGAGGGGAATGGCGCTGCAAGTACAGAAAGGCGTAACAATTCCCAGCAGGGCAGCTAAAACATTACCCAAGTATTGGTTTTTTTGCACCAAAATTTTTCTGATTTTTTCGGGCGGTAAAAAGGTACGAATGATTGAGACAATAAAAATGATTACTATCAGTAGTAAGAATATTTTTATTACATCATAAATAAAGTAGCTAACCACTTCGGCCAAAAAAGTTTGAGCCGGAATCCTTAAAATTTCAGAAGTGATTATCTCTGCCAAAATTTTTAGCGGCCAGAATATATCCATCTTAAATATTTTCTTTAATTAGGGTTTTAATTTTTTCCAAATTGGGAACCAGGCCAGTCATAACCGGCTTGCCGTTAATCGCTAAGGCCGGCATTTGCATAATTCCTGAACTAACAATTTTTTGAATATCGGTGATATATTCAACTTTAGTGTCTAGGCCTAACTCGGCTATTGCTTTTGAGGTAAGTTCAAAAAGTTTTTTGCAAGTTGGACAACCTGAGCCAAAGACTTGAATATTGAGTTTATTAGTTTCCATATTAATTATAATTATTTTATTTATCTAGACCATTGTCTTGGCCGAGACGAGCGATTGGGTTTTGGTTTATTTCTTCGGTTGCCGTATGGGTTACTTCGGTTTTGGCTGTTTTGCCGGTTAAAGCCGCCAGGGCGACGCAAGCGATTTTGTTGAATTTGAATTTTAGGGGTAAAAGGTTTTTTGAAATTGGGTTGTAGAGGCAGACGTTCTATTTTTGGTAAGGTTGGTGTTGGTGAAACCGGTAAGTTGGTTCTAAGCAGTCTTTCAATCACTTTAATATCGCCACGTTGGTCTGGCGTAGCAAAAGAAATCGCGTGTCCGGTGCGGCCGGCTCTGGCGGTTCGGCCGATTCGATGAACGTAATCTTCGGGGTTATCCGGCAAATCATAATTTAAAACCAGTTGGATGCCGGTTACATCAATTCCCCGGGCAGCAATATCAGTGGCAACTAAAATTCGGTAGCGGCCGATTTTAAAGCCTTCTAAAGCTTCTAGCCTTTGGTTCAAGGTTCGGTTAGAATGAATTTCGTTTGAAGTGTAACCCATAGCTCTGATTTTGTGAGTAACTTTTTTAGCACCAAATTTGGTTCGGGTAAAAATTAAAACACTGCCGGTATATTGATTTAATATATTTGCCAGCAGTGATATCTTGTCTTGGCCGGAGACGAAAAATATTTCTTGAGTGACTGATTTTACGGTTGTGCCTGAAGGCGCCACTTCAACTCGTAAGGGAAATGACATATAGGATTTGGCAATAGCCACAATCTCTTGAGGCATAGTAGCGGAAAATAACATGGTTTGGCGCTGTCTTGGTACGGCTTGAAGAATTTTTTTAATTTGAGGAGCAAAACCCATGTCCAACATCCGGTCAGCTTCATCTAAAACTAGGATTCCAACCCGAGATAAATTCAGCCGGGAATTATCAATAAAGTCGTTTATCCGGCCAGGGGTGGCAATAATAATTTGCGGTCTTAAACTTAAAGCTTTGTGCTGTTTGGCCGGGTTTTCCCCGCCAATCAAAATAGCAGTTTTTAGTCCGATTGATTCACCGATTTTTTTTAAACTTTGATCAACCTGTAAAGCTAATTCTCTGGTTGGTAAAACAACCAAGCCGATAATTTTACCTTGAGTTTGGATGATGCGTTGAATCATGGGAATGCCAAAAGCCAAAGTTTTGCCCGTGCCGGTTTGGGCAATACCCATCAAATCTTTGCCGGCAATGGCCGAAGGGATTGACTGCTCTTGAATCGGCGTTGGGTGGAAAAATTTATGCCGGTTTAAAATTTCTAAAAGCTTGGGAGCGATACCCAGTTCGTCAAAAGTTTTATTGGATTTTGTTTCTAAATGGTTAGGCATAGTTAGGCGTTAGTGGATTAAAACCGATATAGTGAGTATAGCCCGCCAAAGTCTGTTTGTCGACTGACTTTAGCTGGCAGGCAAAAAATCGCTTTTGTAGCGATTTTTTGTGTAAACTAAAAATTTTTAAAATTATTTTGCTTAAAAATCGCCAACGGCAATTTTTCTTAAATCATTATTACTAATGCCTAAACTTAAAAATTTCATAATTTGGTAGGCAGCCGGACCATCTTTTAAATAGTAACGTTTGCCATCTTGGGGGTTGATATACCAAGCTTGGCCTAAAGACTGAACCTGCAAAACAATTTTGCCTTTCAGTCGATTAGCTAAGTTAGTATCAATTGTCATCATGCCAGTTTTGGTGGGATTATAATTGTTTTGAATTTCTATACCATCTTTGTAGCCATCGGAATCGGAATCAGGATTTTTAGGATCAGTGTCTAAACTCTCTTCCAAGGTATCACTTAAACCGTCAGCATCAGTGTCAGTATCGGAAAATCTTTTTTCGATGCCAACTGGAATTTTGTTCAAGTCAGTATTGGTAATACCCAAACCAAACTTTCTTAAAATTTCAAAGGCGGTTGGGCCATCTTTAAGATAATATTTTTCGCCGCTTAGCGGTTCTAAATACCAAGCTTCACCGCTAGCTTGAACCTGCAAGAGGATATAGCCTTTTAATCTATTGGTTAAATTCTGATCAACTGCGCTGACTAAAGATTTTTCTTGGACCAACCAAGATTCAGCTGGCAAAATTGGAGCAGTCTCGAGTTTGGTTTCAGGTTTTGGTTGGACTGCTGGTGGATTTGGTAATGGGGCTGATGACGTTGCGGCTAAAACCGTGAAATTAGTGGTTAAAATGTTATTGGCCAAATTTACTTCTTTGCCCGAAATCTCGTTTAATTCAATTTTAACTTCATTGCTGCCGATTTTGAATTGGGTTAAAGGGATGGTATTTTTATGAGTTTTTACCTCATTTTTTATCAGACCATTGCTGTAAGAATAAGTGTTAACCAAAGAATTATTAACTAAAACTTTTACGCTAAAAACTGAAGTAAAGGCGCTGGCTTTATTTTTAATGTTGGCGGTTAGATTGACCAACGAGCTGGTAGTTGTTGACTGTTCAACTTTCATTGATTCGGCCGATAAATCAAAGATCGGATTAACCATCACAGTTGTGGTGACGGTATTATTATTGGTATTATAATCGGTATAGCCGCTTGGCGGATTAATAGTAAATGATAATAATTTACTGCCTTCGCTGGTAAAATAGCCGAAGGCGTTGTATTCAAAATTTTGAAGCATTGTCCAAGGATTATTTTCGGTCGGGTAGGGAATAACAGTTTTAGCCACGTCATTTTCCACGGTAAATCCGGGAAAAGAGTAAGAAGGCTTGCCAATAACGGCCAGAGTAGAAGTGTTGGAGCAAAAGCCTTGAATAGTGATGGTGGTTTTTTGTCCTACAAGCGGCCAGTAAGGAGAAACGTTAATACTTTTGGCAATCAAATCCATATAGTTTTGCTCAGCCTCTGACGGTTTAACAAAAATTTCTTGGGATTTGTAATTATTATTTTCGTTATATTCTTCCAATAAATAGCCAGCGTCAATCATGAAAAAAGTGGTTTTACTGCCTGACTTGGTAAATGAGCCCTTGATAGTATAAGTAAAGGTTTCGCCGGGTTTTAAAGGAGAAGAAGATGACGGTGTGCGGCTGATGCTGTTGGCAACGTTATTGGTGACGGTAAAATCTGCAACATGATATTGGATGCTTTTGGCGCTCGTTGAATTAGTTACATTAGCTGTACCGGTATTTTTTATTACAATAGTAACGGTTACACTGTCTTTGACTTTTGGTTCGGTTGGAGAAAAGGTAATACTTTCAACCGAAAGGTCCATTGTCGTATCGCTAGCCTTTACTGGAATCGGACCAATAAAAATACCCTGGCCTAATAATAATCCCAGAGTAATAATAAAAAAATATTTATACCAATGCATATTGAAATGTTTAGCCGCCTTAACCAATATTTATATCATATAATATTTAAACCAATCTGTTAATAAATGCTTTTGTCTCGTTTGGCTTTTATTGTTTTTATCCGGCTTTTTGATAAGTCAGCCCAAACCAAAAAACCAATGGCCGCTTCAACCGCTTCTTTTTCTTCGGCGTTTAAGGTATTCTTTTTTAGTAAATCTATTAAGATAGTAGCGGCTTTTTTGTAATCCATAATTTAATAATACTCTGTCAGAGATAAACAGGCAAAAATTATGAAGGCAACGGATTTCAAATAGTTTATAAAGATAAAAGATCCTGATATAAATTAGAGGCCCAAGCAAAAATGCCGACTGGTTAAGCCGGCATTTTGGCAGATAGAAGTTTTTATTGATTAAATAGTTTAACCAACCAACCCAGCAGGCTGAATTTATTTTCATTGGTTTTAATGAATGATTCAACTTTTATTTGGGCTTCTTTTAAGGCAGTTATTTGGGCGTTGAGTTCGGTTTTTATTTCTTCGCTATCGGTCCTTTCCAATGCCTTTTCTAAACGGTCAATATGGTTGGCCGTAGTGACTAATTCACTTCTTAAAGCCCCGATGTTTTTGTAGTCCGTGCCGATCAAAAAAGTTTTGAGCTTGCCTCTGGTTTCAATTTTTTCAATTTTTGTTACCATTCTTTCTGTTGTTGTATTTTGTTCTTGGGCGATTTGGCGGATTTCTTGGCCAATGTTTTTATCTTGACCAACGACCGCAGTTAATTGTTGTACGATTTCAGCAACTTTACTGCGATGCTCGGCGCTGACTTCTTTGCCTTTGTCATTGGCGGCAAAAGCTAGGCAAGGCAGGGCAAAAAGAACGAAGGAAAGAGCAAAAATTGATGCTGGTTTTGAGTTTTTCATATAATTTGTCTATCTAATATTATTATACTATCTTAGACTGGCAAAAGATACCTATCCTTGGGACTGTAGGTAACAGATACTTTTTATTTTATTGTTATCAATTTTTGAAGATAGGAAAACACTGTCATTTTTTCTTGACTTTTTTGAGCAACCTTAATAGGATACAATTGTCAAAGGAGGCGTAAATTTGATCTTTTAACATGCCAATTAGGATAAAGAAGGAGGAGAAAATGAAAGTAGCTTTTTTATCGGGCTTTAAAGTTTTTGGTAATTATGCGGCCAATTCTACCGAGCAACTAGTCAGCCCGCTTCAGGGAACAATTGTTCAGGACCATATCATCCATTCATTGGTTTTTTCGCCGGCTATTTTTCCTCCTGATCAGCAAGATTATGGCAGGCAAATAGTCTCTCGGGCAATGGAATTGCAAGCCAGCGTTATTGTATCATTTGGGATGGCTTCGGCGGTAAATGGATTAAGAATAGAATCAAAAGCAGTTAATTGGGTTGAAAACAAAACTTACTGCCACGCCGGTGAAAATGAAAGACTGATTGATGAATCGTTGCCAAAGCAAGCAGCGCTGATGATTGATTTGCAAAGATGGGATATAAATAAGCTATATCGAAAATTTGGCCAAAATGGCATCCCTTTTCAATTTCCCATCTCGCAAGATGCAGGTACTTATTGTTGCAATGCTTTGATATTCAGGACGTTACAGGCCATGCAAGATTTGGGATTTTTCATCCCATATTTGTTTGTGCATATTTCATGTACCAAAGCCGCGGTTCAAACTATTTCTGATTTTGATCAGAAAAAAGTCCTTCTTTCCGAGGAGCAACTTAAAAATCTGGTAAGTATTATTTTGACCTCTTACCGTTAAAAACCAAAAGCTGATCAATAACGACCAGCTTTTTTTATGATTATTGATCTACTAACGAATGTTTTGTAGTTTGCCGTTGATATTTGAAGCGGCGGTGCGGGCAAAAGCGAAGTAGTCAGTAATTTTCTGACTCTTTAAGAAATCAGACCAGGCTTTTTCCAAGCTAACTTTGTCCATTTTATCAGAAAGACTTTGAATTTTGTCAGTTATCATTTGGGCCTCGGTTTCACTAAGGGTAAAGATTTTTAAATCGCCAGCTACTAAAAAAGTTTCTAGGGAATTTTTTAAAATGTCGGAATTTTCTTTAGCGCTGGTAAATCCGGTGTCAATAAGATTTTGGGCTTGCTGAAGTTTAACTTCGTTTTTTTCCAGTTCATCTTCAGTAAGGTGTTGTTGATACTGAACCTGGCCTAATTCCGCTTTTAATCCGGTTAATTGCCAAAGCAAATAACCAGCAGCCACTCCAAATAAAACTGCAACGACAGTAATTATGATGGCATAAATTTTCATAGGTTAAAGTTATTAATTAATTTATTCTTTAATTATACTCTACCGAGGGCAGACAGGCAAAAAAATATTTCTTTAAAATAACTTTTAACAATTAACAAAAAACCACCTTTTAACTTTGTTTAAGGTAATTTTTTAATTTTTAGTTATTGACAATAGATCTTTTTTGTGATAAAGTAATGGGTCCAATAGGACACCAAGTTAAACTTTAAAGTTGAAACCCCTTAACTTAGAGAGAAAGGAAGAAAGACGATGAGTAACGTAGTGAATGATGTAAGTGATTGGATCGGCAAACGCAAGGTTTTGGTTCGCTTGGGCGCAGCCGTCGTGATTGCCTTGCTGGCATTGTTAGTGTTTCGCGTCGGCTGGATGACCTTTGTTGACAAGCATGAACTCGGTTACGTGTTTAACCGGTTCAGCGGTGAAATCAAGGCGCTTGACCGCAGCGGATGGGTCATCACGTGGCCCATTAAGTATGACGTGAACACCATTGATTTAAGGCCTTACCAGGTTTCAATCTCGGTTGACTTAAAAGTCAGCCAGCGCATTTTGAATGCCAAACTGGTCCGGTTTAATCCCGAAGGCCTGGACACGTTTATCGCCTGGCATGGCCGCGGTGCTGGTGGAGACGTAGAATCTCTTAAAGAGATTCTGAAATGTTATGCGTTTGACAAGCAGAACGGCGAAGATTGCCCGTTTCTGACTGTCATAAGTGAGCTCTCACCCAACCAAGGCGAGATGATCGTTAAAAAATAGCGGGGGGTATATGAAACTTACAAGAATCCTGCGCAATAAATGGGTGCGGCGAGTACTTATCGTCCTCTTTGTACTCTTGTTTTTCCGTTTAGGTTTTTTGAACTACAATGAGCCAACAGAGATTGGCATTGCAAGAAACCTGGTTACCGGCAAGACGTGGGTTCAGAAAGGTGGTTGGAACTTAAAGTGTCCATGGGTATTGGTACCGCATATTGACACTAGGCCTATTCGGGTAACCGTTGACTCGGCCGGCCACGGCTACAGCGGCAAGCTGGTTCAGTTTGTGCCCGAAGAATGGGAACTGTTTGTTAAGACCGAAGGCTGGCGTCTTTGGTGGTTTGCTAACCGGCTCTCCTTCAACCTAGGCTATAAAGACGAGCACCGGGGAATGAAAGACATTCTCCGTGGCTATGCCTATGGGACCAAAAAATACCCATTTCTCGTTGTCCTCGAGGAATTCGGGGAACAGGAATAGTCAATTTTTCTATCAGCCCTTACTAGATGCTTAATCTGGTAAGGGCCCTTTTTTATAAAAAATACCCTCGATGAAATATCGGGGATGTTTTTTCCTGAAACCACGAACTGCGTCGCAGGTTTAGATCAGGAAAGGGACGACGTTAGAACCTATTTGATAAAGTTAATCAAAAAATTGAGGTTATATTTTTTGAAAATTATTCCCAAAACGAAACTAATCTTTTGAACAGCTGCCTGTCCACCAAAGCTGCTAAAATTACTCCTACTCCATACATTACATAATCAATAGGGTCAAATACGCTGGCGAGTGCATATATTCCAAAATATTGTAGTGTTTCCGAGAGGGCGCATAGCAGGAAAACTAATATTGCTTTAACAAACCAAGGTTTTAACTGCGGAAAGGTTTTCCCATTTAGTATTAGTAAGAAGTAAAAACTAAAGGGAATCACAATGTCAGCAAAATATCTATCATGAAATGTTTTTATGACCAAATCGCTGATTTTGGAAGTAAAAACGAATATAATAGCTATTACTATTTCTAGTATTATAATAAAATTTTTTATTTTTTTGTTTTCCATATAATTTTATTATAATAAAAAACACCTCCTTTTTACAGGAGATGTTTTTTTGGGGTACTGGTGGGGACAGTATTAGAATTTCTATGCTAAAAACAGTTAAGGATTTAAAGGCATATTTTCTGAACAACACCAGTAAAATTAACTTGCAATATTTTCAGACTAAAAGTTAGAACCAGCTACTTTACCCGTGGTTCAACAACTTTAGCTATGGCATTGGCAATTTTATTTAAATTTGCGAAAACCAATTCGTTAGGGATTCTTATGGTGTCAAATCCATTGTCGTCAGAATAATGGTCTCTTATAAAATCAGTTTTAATTTGGCGAGCATTTGTGTAATGGGCCATACCATCAACTTCTATATAAATTTTGGCCCCTGGGATACAAATATCTGTATGTTTGTGTCCGTCCCAATGTTCAAGTATACAATTTATTTGTCTCATTTTTAAAGCCTTGTATAACGCTCGCGCTTCATTTGTTGCTTGTTTAATTTTCATATTATATTTTGTTAGCTTTTTTTTGTTCATCATAGCCTTTCACGTATCGCATGTGTTGGGTTGAGGTAGGGTATTGGCCCATCATTTTTTTTATGTCGTCTTTTCTCAGTTCTCGCCTGTATAGATCCACAAACTTAGTATTTCTAAAAACTGAGGGAGGTATGCTTCTCGTGATTCCAACAGATTTAGCCGTTGATTTAATGACTCTTTGAATACTTCTTTCTGTCAAAGGCCAGGCATAAACAATGAATGAGTTTTCTGCATTAAATGCAACAATTAAACATTGACAATGATCGGCCCTAATATCTAAATACCGTTTCAATAGTATAAGGGTATCAGTCTTTAAAGTTATCTCCCTATTTTTATATGGGTATTTGTTGTCTTTATAATAAATATTTATTTTCCCTTCTTTAAAATTAATATTGTCCCTGTTCAATAAAGTCATTTCGTGAGCAGTCATGCCGGTATCAGCTAATAATTTTAGAATGACTTGGTTTCTCAGCCCTCTGGGTGTAAAGGACTCTTCAGATTCACTCCAATAATTGACCATTTTATCTAATTCTTCATCATCAAGAAAATTTTTATGGTAGACTGTTCTGTGTTGTTTAAGATCCACATTAATCATTTTTTTGTCAATTAGCTGACTTAAGCGTAGATTGATTAAGCCTTCTTCGTCAGCACTTTCTAAAAGGTACCTTAATATTTGTAGATTTAAAGCAGCCGTGTATGGGGATAATTTTTTTTCATCTAATAAATATTTTACGTACTGGTTATTAAGATAATCAATTGTAATCTCGTCCAATTTTATATCTCCCGCAAATTCATAAAACTTTTTAAATCCATTTGCGTAATTATTTAAAGTTCTTTGGTTTACCTTATTGTCTCCTGCATTTTTTAAATATTTTTTTATAAAACTAACCACTCCGTCAGGTAAGTAGTCGGTCAAATTGCTAAAAAAGGTTATCGGTGAAGTCTGTTTAATCATACCTAAATTTTATTCTAAATTGAGCCGAAAATCAATTAAATTTTTCGTTTTGCCGTAAGTGGTGGTTGTTCAGAAATTAATTAAAGCAGGTTTGTAGTAAAATGGCTAAAATTAGTTAAAATTTAGTGGTAGAAGTTTAAAGCTTAGGGTATTTTTTGGACAGTTTTTGGGCGTAGATTTTTATACAAATTGATGCCAAAAAAGTCATTTTTAAAAAATCACAAGAGTCCAAAAAGTCATTTTAAAGAAAGTAGTTAAAAATAGCTTAATTTAGTAATAAAATTACAATCCATCACGATTTTCCGATGGACTTTTTGGACTAAATTATGGTAGTATGGAATTAACAATTTATAGGCCTAAACCTGGCTTTGGTCGGGCATGGTCTTAAAACGTACAGCATATAAAACCCGTCATTCAGGGCGTGCTGTACGTTGCGTGGGGAAACTCACGTAGGGTCGCAAGGCCTCCTGGTGGCGGGCTTTGTGTTATAAAAACGGTAGGCTTATTAATAGTTAACATAAAACAGTATGAGCGAAAAAAATAGTCCAGACGCGAAGCCAAAGAACTGGTTTATGCGTCACAAAATCGTCACTGTAATCTTGGCGTTTTTTGTATTGGTGGTTATTGCTTCCGCAATGGACGGAGGTAAGTCCAATCCTCCGGCAAGCCAGACTACCAACCAGCCGGCTCAGCAACGGGTAACCGATACAGTCAAACCGGCTGACCCGGTAAATGTACCAAGCAAGCCGGCAGAACAACCAAAGACAGAGACCGCACAAGCCGCTGCAGACAGCACCGTAGACAGCCAGGACAAGGCGGCTGCGCAAAAAGAGCTGGACGAGGTAATGGCTTTGGCTAAAAAGTCAGGACTGGTTAGTTCTTATGAATTTTCAAACAGTGCAACAGTAGTTTACGTTGGCCAGGTTTGGTATACTCAAACCGTTCAGTTTAAAAAGGACTTTATGGCAAAAATAGCCATGCTAAAAAAACGAATAACGGGTTACCAGCATTTTGAAGTTAGGGACGCCAACTCAGATGAAAAAGTGGGAGAGGTTACAGCCTTCGGTGGCTCGTTGAAGGTATACAAATAAATCAACGGTTCATCGTTTTCAGGTTGACCGAAAAAAAATTTTAATTTATGATTTAATTACTCAACATAAGCGCGAAATAGCAGGAGTCCCTCGTTATTGAGGGGCTCTTTTTTCTACACAAATGGTATTGCCAACAATTTTTAGCAGGATTATACTTAGTATAATAATTATGCTCCGATTCCAGCCGGGGCAGGCAACCGAAATGGTTCGCAAAGCCACTAAAAGGGAACCACCCCGCTAACCGCAAGGTTGTCGGGTGCTGGAACACTGCTGACAACTTTTTAAAGTTATCGGCGGGGAGGTTGCCTTTTGGTGGTTTTATTTAATTCTTTAATATTAATTATGGGTGTAAAAGGACTCTTTATTGGAGTAGATAAATATCAAGCTAAAAGTATTGGTTGGTTGTCTTGTGCGACAAATGACGCTCAAGCTCTTTATGGTTTATTTTTTGATAATTTGGGCATTGATTTAAAACTTTTAACTAATGAGCAGGCAACAAAAAAAGCTATTATTACTTCCTTAGAGAATTTGCAACAATGTGAGGAAGAAGACTTAGTTTTTATTTCTTTTTCTGGACATGGAAGTGATACTCATGAAATTGTTGCTTACGATTCAGACCCAAACAAGCTGGAAGAAACTGGCATAACCATTGCAGAATTAGTAGATTTATTCAACAATATACCTTCTAAAAAATTAGTACTTGTCCTTGACTGTTGTTTCTCTGGTGGTATGGGATCTAAAGCAATACAGATACCAGCAAAACCCAGGACCATCGAATCAGTTGATGAAAAATTAAAAAAGTTGTCAGGTGAAGGTAGATTCATTTTTACAGCGTCATTAGCTAATCAAAAAGCATTTGAAAATCAAAAAGTTGGTCACGGCCTATTAACCAATTTTTTAATGGAAGCATTCCTTGGTGCAAACGAAATTAGAAAAAATGGAAAAATAGATACTTATAATCTATTGCAATATGTAACTCAGAGGGTAATAGATGCGGCTAAACAAATTGGTAAAGAACAAAATCCGACCATGAGAGGACAAATAGATTCTTCATTTACGTGGCCAATCTTTAATCTGGGTGATAAATATTTATCTTATTTTCCAGAACGAGGCCAAAAACAAATTTCCGAAGAACTTGATGATCTCTCTGGCTATGGTTTTTCGACCGGGCTTATAGATGTTCTAAAGCAATCTATACCAAAACTAAACAAATTGCAGCAAGACGCTATAAATGAATATAAATTATTTAGGGGTGATCATTTAGTAGTATCCGCTCCAACATCTTCCGGAAAAACATTTATTGGAGAATTGGCCATTCTAAATGGCGTAATAAACCGAAAGAGAGGAGTTTTTTTACTACCAATGCGGGCACTCGTTAATGACAAAGATCAAGAATTTAAGCAAAGGTATGAACCATATGGCCTTAAAATAATACAGGCTACGGGAGAAACAAATGACGAAATGCCGGATTTTATCCGCGGAAGATATGATATTTGTTTAATGACTTTTGAAAAATTTGCATCCGTTATTTTAACATTTCCTCATGTTCTGGAAAATATTGGAGTCATTGTTGTTGACGAGGTTCAGATGATAACTGACAAAAGCCGAGGCATTAATTTAGAATTTATAATTACTTTAATAAAATCCAAAAGACAGTTTGGAGTAGAGCCTCAACTTGTCGCTTTATCGGCAGTCATCGGAGATACTCATGGATTCGAGAATTGGCTTGGTGGTCGCATTTTGAAACGAGAGGAACGACCAGTACCACTTGACGAAGGGTTAATTTCTCCTGAAGGATCGTATGTATTTATTGATCCCTCGACTAAAGAGGAAATAATCGAACAAAGATTTATAGTACCTGAATTTAGGAAAAGTAATTCAAGTCAGAATTACATCATCCCATTAGTTAGAAAGCTTATTACGGAGGGCAAGCAGGTTATAGTTTTTCGTGAAAAAAAAGGCGAGGCACGAGGTACTGCAAACTATCTTGCCGGGGAACTCAACTTACCATCGGCTGATGATATTTTAAATCAACTGCCCCAGGGAGATAATTACATTAATTTAGATGCACTTAAGAATTGTTTGAAAGGTGGCGTAGCATTTCATACTGCAGATTTAGATAAGGATTCAAGATTAGCGATTGAGAAAGGTTTTCGGCAAGCTAATAGTAAGATAAGAGTAATTGCGGCAACTACGACATTAGCAATGGGTATAAATACACCAGCGGATTCCGTTATTGTAGCGGGGCTGACTCATCCAGGCATCAGTCCTATCCCTTATTCGGTAGCGGAGTATAAAAATATCATTGGAAGAGCCGGAAGGTTTGGAATTAAGAATCACGGTCAATCCTTTATTATTGCACTAAGTTCACAAGATAAATTTAATTATTGGAAAGATTATGTACTTGCTAAACCAGAACCATTAGAATCAAGATTTCATGACGATCGAACAGATCCGCGAACTCTCATTGTTAGGGTTCTTGTTACCGCCAACAGAACTACAAATGACAATTTGGTTGGTATGACGGCAGACGAAATTTATAGATTTATAGAGTATAGTTTTGGATCTTATCTTAAAGCTCAGGAAGATGCCTCGTGGAAGTTGGATAATTTATTAGTGATGGATGCCCTTATTAATCTTGAAGCTCACGATTTAGTGAAAAGAAATAAAAATGATAAATACCAACTTACTGACATCGGATGGCTTTGCGGTCAAGGAGGCATTGAAGTTGAGTCGGTGACTCGGTTAGTTGATATTGTAAGACCTTTAGACGTCAGCAATTTAACGGAAGCTTCTTTAGTCGTTGCAACGCAAATTACAAAAGAATTAGATAATGTATTCATAACTGTGAATTCCAAAGGAGCTGAAAAAGAAAAAAAATCATGGTATGTTGAATTACAAAATCAAAATGTACCCACATATTTATTAGATAAACTCGTTAGTAAATCTTTAAACGCATATCAGGCGGCATCCAGACTAAAGAAAGCGGCTGCATGTTTGCTTTGGGTCAGTGGTTTACCAATGAATGAGGTTGAAAATATATTAACCAGGCATGGTGGCAAGTTTGATGGTGCATCTGGAGCAGTCCGCTCTATCTCAAGTAGGACTTCCGACTTACTGTCTATTACATTTCAAGTAGCCAAACTATTACATTCAGATTTTTCTGAAGAAGAAAGGATAAAAAATTTAATCTGTCGTCTCGAAACTGGTTCCCCGGCCTCGACCGTAGAGATTGCAAAAGTTTTGGGATCAAAAATATCCCGATATAATTATTTGTCCCTGGCTGTTAATGGGTTATGCACCCTTAACGCAGTTGATCAAGCCAAGGATGAGGATATTTTAAAGTGTGTCGACAATAGCCGGCTGAAATTAGTAGAAGCTCGACAAGCTGTTCAGAAATCAAAAGAGGATTCTATTTCAGAGGACTATATTTTACCATCTATACCTAAATACGAATTTTGATGAAAAAAATTAATAAAAATCGAGGAGATAAATTATTTAAAAAAATAATTTATAGTAATAAAGTCCAGAAAGAGATTAGGAAGATTCGTCATAATTTTAATATCCCAAATCAGGGGTTTGCCTTAGGTAAAGATATATATGATTGGTATCAAAAATACTATTTTGACTTAAAGGATGAATTTTTAAATGAAATCCATCTTTTTTTATGCAGTAACATTTTACCAGACAATGACTGGTGGTTTAAAAAAATTATTGAGTACGTTTTATCAGGTGGGAAAATTATTTTTTTGCCAAGAACATACCCGGTTGATCCGTTTGTTGAGGTTACTGATAGAGTGAATGGCAGGAATGACTGTTCTTATATTAATTTGAGAATCTACGAAGGAGCTTCTCAAAGAGATATTATTGAATTTATCAAAAGTAATTGGAAGTTTGTTAAACCTCCACACAGAGTTGGGACTTCCAAAATTATTCAACCTGATCGAGATAATATTAATGAAAAAATTATGAATCTTATGGCCTTTGTTAACGATAGGCCAAGGGGCCTTGGCATTAATTCTCGAAACAAATACAGCTTCATTGGTTCAGAAATTCAAAAAGAACTGAAAGATAAAAAAATATATTCTGATAATATCAAAATGCGAGCCTACAGAAAGCGAAAGGCGAAAAGGTAACGTTAGTTGAGGCTCAAGTAATGTAGCTTCGCCAAATTTATAAAACTGTCATCCTGTAATCAGGGTTACAGTTTTTTTTAATTCTCCCCTGAGGTGACACCTTACTAATAATGACCGTCCGGGTCGTCACCTCTTGGACGGTCATTATTATTTATGATTCCTAATGCCGCGGTAAAAGAACTACAAGATATCTACTCGAAGCATTACGGCATTGAGTTGTCTGCAGATGAGGCTAAGGATGGCGCAATCAGACTTTTGGAATTATTTAGGGCAATTTTTAGGCCAATAAATAATAATTAACAAACATTACAATTGGACAGCTTTACCCTTGATTTGCTGGATAATCTTAATCAAGACACAGCTAACCGGACAAAAGGGAAGTCCGGGACAAATTGTGGCCAGAGTATAAGACCACGGGACTTTTGACCTTTTAAGCCGTGGCATTCCCTTTGGCCAGAATCTGCTTTATAAATCAATTGTAATAATAAATTAAAATATATAGCCTATTAATTACTAATAGGGAATAACCAAAGGTCAATGGTATTACAAATAATATTACACTTATGCTTGAAGACACAAAATTTTATGGAAAGAAAACAGTTAAATTACTTCAAATTCGACTTAGGGAGGAAGAATTTGAGGAGGTAGTTGGGTTTATTAAAGAGTTGGGCATAACACAACGAAATTTTTTGCTCCGGTATTTGGGTGTGGCAAAAAAAATTATGTCCAAGAAAAGGGAAAAGCAAAAAAGTAAACGGCTAAAACAATATCACAAAAATAAAGGCAGAGGTTAACCCATACTCCCTTGCCATATTGTTCAAGTGTGGTCTTTGGAGTATGATGTCCATCGAATGATCCTAACTATTTAACTTATTATGGAATACTTTCTATACGCCAGAAAATCAACGGAGTCTGATGACAGGCAAGTTTTGTCGAATCAATCTCAAATTGATGAAGGGAAAAAATTAGCTCAAACTAAGGATCTTAAAATTGTGGAAATATTTTCAGAATCCAAGAGTGCCAAGGATCCCGGTAGAGAAATTTTTAACCAAATGATAGAAAAAATTAAAAGTGGAAAGGCTCAAGGCATAATATGCTGGAAGTTAGACCGTTTGGCCAGAAATCCAGTCGACGCTGGGCTGATTATGTTTTTATTGGAAAAAGGAATAATTAAGGAAATAGTAACTCCCCATAGAAGTTATTTGCCCGGCGATAATGTGCTGCTTCAGACAATTGAATTTGGAATGGCCAATCAATTTATAAAAGATTTAAAGGTGAATACAAAAAGAGGATTAATGGCGAAAGCAAAACAGGGTTGGATCCCTTGCGTATCTAAGCCTGGTTACATGGGCGACGGGCTGGGCCAGAAAGGGGAGAAAAAGATATTAACTGACTCTGGACGCTTTGATCTATTGAAAAAAGCTTTTAGCTTACTCCTAACTGGAATTTACAGTCCAACTGATGTTTTGAAGAAGCTTAATAATGAATGGGGCTATAGGACTCCGCTAAAAAAACGGAAGGGCGGCAAGCCCATGGCTAAAAGTTCATTTTATAGAGTTTTAGTAGATTCATTTTATTACGGTAAATTTGAATACCCTTTGGGCAGTGGCCAATGGTTTGATGGTAAGCATGAAAAAATGATAACTGAGGATGAATTTTGGACAATACAAAAGCTTTTGGGCAGAGTTGGCAAGGCAAAGCCTAAAACGCATAGGTTTGCGTTTACGGGCATGATTCGATGCGGGGAATGCGGCTGTATGATTACGGCTGAAGATAAATTTAAAATCAATAAAGGTGATGGTGATAAACATTTCTACACTTACTATCGTTGCACTAAAAGGAAATCACCTTGTTCGCAAAAAACCATTGAAGTAAAAGAGTTGGAAAAACAAATTGATGAATATTTACAAAAGATTGAAATACCCGAGGACTTTAAAAATTGGGCGGTTAAATGGTTAAATAAAATTAATGACCAAGAGGCCGGAACCCGCGAAACAATTTATAAGACCCAGCAAAGCACTTTGTTAGATATAGAAAAGCAGTTAAATAATTTAACAGAAATGAAAATTAAGGAGCAGATAAATGACGACGAGTTCATTAAACACAAAAACAGGCTTAGCAAGGAAAGAAGCCTATTGAAAGAAAAACTAAATGATACCGAGGCGGGAGGGGATAGTTGGCGGGAGCAGGTTGAAAAGACTTTTGAGTTTGCCTGCTATGCCCGTTATTGGTTTAAAAATGGCGACCTTAACGCGAAGAAAGCCATACTCATGGCTTTGGGCTCGAACTTCATTTTAAAAGACAGAAAGCTTGATATTATACTGCAAAAGCCTTTTGAAATAGTTTCAAAAGGCTTTGCAAATATTTGTGTGGCGCAAATTCGGTTAGAACCTGTTAATTACCCCTTAGGTGGTGCGCAAAATGGGGTTTTAGCCCCTAATAAAGCGCAAAGGGGTGAGCGACCGGGCTTGAACCGGCAACCTCTGGTGCCACAAACCAGAGCTCTACCAATTGAGCTACGCTCACCATAACTTAGCTATTTTTTAAGAACCAATCGTCTCGCATACCCATAATCAACTTCAAGCTTTTTGCCAATTTGTCTATAAGTTAAGCCTTGTTCCCTTAGTTTTTTTACTTGTAGTGCTGTTCTTTCTCTCTTCTTTGATTTTATTTTTTGGTCATCTATAATCTTTTTTAAGCTTGGCATGATTTTTTTGACCAATTCGGCTTTCACAACTAAAAATTTTTGGGTATTAATTAAAAAATAATATACGTCTTCTTGCTTGGCAATATAATAAACCCAGGCATCTTTCCAATGTTTCTGTCTCTTATAGGTTTCAAAAATTTTTCCTTTGCCGGTAAATTTTTGGATTTTTTCTAGCACCACTTTATTCGTTTGTGATATGGTGATTCTAAAACCTTTGCCGTTAAAGGTAAGAGATCCTTCACCATCAAAAAATCCGGCTATATATTTCCAAGTCATATAATACAGTTTAATATGCTGTGGTTAATTTTGCAAGGTGCAATATCATTATATTCCACAAACTAAGAGTGATAATCGTTTCACCAAGGCCACCATATAACAGTTAACTATTAACAATTAACAATTAATTTTTGGTTAGTAAACGTAGTAGTGACAAGTTAATTGTTAAAGGTTGTTTTTGCCTGTCATCGCCTACGCCTACGGCTTCGGCGGATAAGCCCAAAGCCCACGTTCCCCGCCTGCAACGCCTCGCAATCAAAAAGCTAATTATTCGGCTTTGCGTGGCGGGCAGGTATCCATTGCCCGCCAGAGGCGGGTGTGCGCCTTACTATATAAATATGTAAGTTGGTGCGCCCAGCAGGACTTGAACCTGCAACCCCCAGCTCCGGAAGCTGATGCTCTATCCAGTTGAGCTATGGGCGCTGGGTTAATTTTTTCAGCATTAATTAAGGACGGGTGCGCCTTTGGCGCAAACTATAGGAGCCTGGGCCATGGCGGGCAAGCTCGTCTCTCACCACTCGCCCCCGCGAGGAATCGAACCTCGATCTAAGGCTTAGAAGGCCCTCGTTCTATCCGTTGAACTACAGGGGCCCGAAAATAATGTCGCGGCCGTTAAATTAGAATAGGGCGAGTGGTGAGAGACGGGTCAGTTTTTTCGTTTGAATTGAAAGGTATAAAAACAAAATGATTCTAACAGAAAGAGCGACTAAAGTCAATTATTCAATCATTTCTTTTTTCTTTGATGGAATGCTTGATAAACTTCTTTTAGTTGTTGATTGGTAATGTGGGTATAAATTTGGGTAGTAGTAATTGAAGAGTGGCCTAACATTGCCTGGACTGAGCGGATATCAGCCCCATTGATCAACAAATCAGTGGCAAAGCTATGGCGCATTGTGTGGGGTGTAACTTTTTTGGTAATGCCAGCAGCTTTGGAATATTTTTTTATTAAACGCTGAATACTGCGCGGGGTAAGATTTTTTGGTTCTTGTTTACCCTTGGCCTTGTCGGCGCGGACAAGGAGGTAAGGGGAAAGATCGCGGCGACCTTCCAAATATTGTTTTAAAAAATATTTAGTTTGATTGGCTAAAAAAACAATTCGCAATTTGTCACCTTTACCGCGGACTGTAAATTCCTCTTTGGCTAAATTAATTTGATCTTTTTTTAAATTTGCCAGTTCCGAAACCCGTAGCCCCGTGGAAAACAGTAATTCCAAAATAGCTTTGTCGCGCAATTGAATAATTCTTAGCTCATCGGTTTTTAGGGGAGTATCTAATAACCTTTCCAAGTCGCTGCCTTCTAAAAAATCAACTTGCCGAGCAGGCATTTTTGCCAATTCAATTTTTTCCGGTGCCAAAGATTTAATGTCGCGCTTGGCCAAATATTTTAAAAATGAACGCAGGGCAATTAAATGATAATTTTGGGTTGATTTTTTTAAGGATTGACCTTTAGCATCGGTTTGCCGGTTGAGCCAAAGCCGGTAGTTGCGGACTAAGTCGGAAGTAATATTTTGTGGGTTATCAATATTGGCCCAATGATGAAAACGGCGCAGATAAAAATCATAATTGGCAATCGTATTAAAACTTCGGCCTTTTTCGATTTCTAAATACTCAAGAAATTGTCGGATAAGTTTTTGCATAGATTGGGTTGGTAGGGCGGTAGGTTGATAGGAGTGTAGTATAATGATACTTACCATTCTACCAATCTATCACCTACTTTCTAGTATCATTTTACGACACTTTAGGATTTTTGCCAACCTTTAAAATTCATATTTGACAAGAGAATATAATAGCGTTAACGTATAAACGAACAGATAGACTATACAGAAATTTGGGTAATACAACTATGGAGGATGCTGCAATGTTTGGTTCCTTTAAAGACCCTTGGCAAAATAAGTATTTAACTTTTGCCGACTTGTTCCTGATCCTTGTTATAGCCATTTTGGGCTGCGAGGTGTATTATCAGCGCATTTATTTAAATGTGTTGGAGCGGCGAGTGACTGAATTGCAAAAAGATAATCTGAAGTTGTTTTTGCAGATTACCAATCTCTCGGCTCAGTCAGTCAAAAAAAAGACCCCTCGGCCTTTTCCGGACGGAGTATAACCGATGCTTGGGCAGTAGGAGATTGCTATGAGAAAAAATGTTTTTATCACCGGTCTGCCGAGAAGCGGGAAATCAACACTCTTGAAGAAACTGGTTTCCGGTCCTTGGCCAAAGGTTGGCTTTGTCACCAGTGAAATCCGGCAAGCAGGCGAAAGGGTGGGTTTTGAAATGGAAACCCACTTGGGTAATCATTTTATCTTGGCTCATGTTGACATCAAAACACCACGTCAGGTGTCACGATATTTCGTTGATGTCCAAGCCTTGGAATTAATGATTCCCCAAGTTTCAGTTTTTCGGGCCAGTCAGTTATTGTACATTGACGAAATTGGCCAGATGCAACTTTTTTCGCCAAGCTTTTGTGAGCTCGTTTCCCGATTCCTAGACTCGGGTAACACTCTGTTAGCCACACTTTCCTGCGTCTATCAGCATGATTTTATTGAAAGCCTGAAGCGGCGAGATGATATCATCTTGGTTGAAATCACACCGGAAAACCGAGAGAAGCAAGGAATATTCGTGGCAGAGTTTCTCCGGAAAATAGAGAAGGCAAAGAGGTATGTGTCCGAGCCGCATCGATTCGCAAAAAGAGGCTGGCAAATTGAGCTTCAATCTGAACATGGGTTTAGAAGAATCTATTTTGATGGCCAGGTGTGGGTGTGCAATTGCGGTTTTTATGCCCAGCATGGTATCTGTAGTCATACCATTGCGACGCAGGAATATTGCCAAAGCGGAGGCGGACAAATTTAAACGTTAACCATCTTGTTTTGCAGGATGGTTTTTTTAATATTGACAATCAAATTATAATATGATATTGTAAAGTTTGATTTAATCATTCATTTTAAGCCGGTTTCTCGGATTTGCCTTAAGACAAACCTTGGAAATCGTCTAGGAAAGGCCAAGCAAAATGTTAGACAAAAAAAAGAAGGAAAAAATCATTGCCAAATTCAAGACCCATGACAGTGATACGGGTTCTTGCCAAGTGCAAATTGCGATTTTAACCGAAGAAATCAAAGAATTAACCAAACATTTAAAATCCCATAAAAAAGATTTTTCTTCTCGTAGAGGGTTACTTAAAAAAGTGGCTGAACGTCGGCGACTTTTAACTTATTTAAAGCGTGAAGATGAAAAAGCCTATGGTGAAATTGTTAAAGATTTGAAGCTAAAGGTGGTTAAAATTGAAGAAGAGCTAAAACCGGAAGTATTATTGGAAGATGAAATCGCTAAAGTGGAGGAAGTAGTTGAACCAGACAAGGTTGAGGAAACCGAAGAATAGTTTATTTGAGTATTAAAGTATATTTATATGATTAAACACCCCGCACTGAATTCCGCGGATAAGTTAAATGTCAAGGGGATTTAATCACTCGCGGAGTCGCCTACGGCTTATCTTAAATTAGTAGATGGGTTTAGTTGGAGAATTAGTGCGGGGCGAGAAGTATAAAATTTTAGTTTTGATCCTTTTTAAGTTTATTTGAGTATTAAAGTATATTTATATGATTAAACATCGCGAACAACGTGTAGGAGTTTTCGTTGATGTGGCCAACATGTATCATTCAGCTAAGAATTTGTATGGGGCCAAAGTCAATTTTCAAGAAGTTTTAAAAACGGCTATTGCCGGCCGTAGATTGGTTAGGGCAATTGCTTATGTCATTCGCTCCGAATCCGAAGAAGAGCGCGGTTTTTTTGGCGCGCTAGACAGTCAGGGTTTTGAAGTCAAAGCTAAAGACTTGCAAGTTTTTGCCGGCGGGGCCAAAAAAGCTGATTGGGATGTTGGTATTGCGATTGACGCGATTAAGTTGGCTGATAAAATTGACAGCGTGGTTTTGGTCAGTGGCGATGGTGATTACGTACCGTTGATCACTTATTTGAAAGAAAACAAAGGTTGCCAAGTTGAAGTTATTGCTTTTGGCAAAACCACTTCCGCAAAATTAATGGAAGCATCTGATGATTTTATTGATTTAGGCAAGGATTTGAAGAAATATTTGATTACCAGTCAGAAAAAGCTTAAATTGATCCCCGGGATTAAAAGGTTTACTAAAATTTAATTGATTTTTTAAATATTAATAACATAAACTTTTTTTGCTAAAAAAGCGTTGTTAGTAACTATTAGAACGCGATGCGAATCTACGAGTATTGGTAGATTGGCATCATGTCTTGATAAATACTAGTAACGTGGTCTGGCAAAAAAGTTTAAGGAAAGGAAATGTATGTCCAAAAAAACTTTTGAAAGTGAGTTTGCCGGACGTAAACTTATTATTGAGACAGGTGAGTTGGCCCAACAAGCTAATGGTTCCTGTACCGTGCGCTATGGCGATACGGTTGTTTTGGCTACTGCCACCATGGGCGGTATCCGCGAAGGCGCTAATTATTTTCCCTTGTCGGTTGATTACGAAGAAAGATTATATGCGGCTGGAAAAATTAAAGGCAGCCGTTGGATTAAGCGAGAAGGCCGACCGTCAGACGAAGCGATTTTAACTTCAAGACTGGTTGATCGCTGTATTCGTCCGCTTTTTCCCAAAGACATTAAAAACGAAGTCCAAGTCGTTTTGACAGTTTTGTCTTTTGACTCGGAAAATGACTCTGATGTTGTCAGTTTAATTGCTGCTTCGGCGGCTTTGGCTATTTCGGATATTCCTTGGGCTGGTCCCTTGGCCGGTTTGCGCATGGGCCGAGTCGACGGCGAATGGGTAATTAATCCCACTTTTGCCGCCCGAGAAAAAAGCGATTTGGATTTGATAGTTTCCGGTATTGATAACAAAGTTTTAATGATTGAAGCCGGAGCGACTGAAGTTCCTGAACAAGTCTTTTATGAAGCCATTGATTTTTCTTTAAAGCACATTGGCAAAGCCATTAACTTAATTAATGATGTGGTTAAAGCGGTTGGCAAACCAAAAGTTACGCCAAAAGTCATGGTGGAAGAAGAAGAAACTCCGGAATCACACAAAGAATTAGTTAAAAAAGCCGAAGATTGGATTAAAGGTAATGTTGGTAAAATTTTATTTGATAAACATTTATTGACCAAAGCTTCCCGTAAAGCGGCTTTAGCCCAAGCCAAAGATGAATTAATGGTTTACTTAGAAAAAGAAGGCATTGGCAAAGACCGAAGAAAATTAGCCGTACCGATGTTTGAAGAATTTGTGGAAAAGGAAGTTACCCGAGCAATCTTAGAAGAAGATAAAAGAGTTGATGGCCGAAAATTGGATCAAATCCGCCCTTTGGCGGCCCAGGTTGGAGTTTTGCCAAGAACTCATGGTTCTGGTTTATTTGACCGGGGCGAAACTCAAGTTTTATCAATTGTCACTTTAGGTGCACCGGGTGATGAACAATTTTTGGAAGGTTTGGAAGAAAGTGGCCGTAAGCGCTTTATGCATCATTATAATTTCCCGCCATATTCCGTTGGTGAAGCCGGACGCTTAGGTTCGCCGGGTCGGCGCGAAATTGGTCATGGCGCTTTAGCCGAAAAAGCCGTTCGACCGTTAATGCCAGCTCAAGAAGATTTCCCTTATACGATTCGGGTTGTTTCGGAAGTTTTAAGTTCCAACGGTTCTTCGTCCATGGGTTCAACCTGTGGTTCCAGCTTAGCCTTAATGGATGCTGGTGTACCATTAGCCAAACCAGTGGCTGGTATTGCCATGGGCTTAGCTTCGGATGAAGAAAATGGTAAATATAAGGTTTTGACCGATTTGCAGGATTTAGAAGATGGTCCGGGCGGAATGGACTTCAAAGTGGCCGGAACCAAAGATGGAATTACCGCTATTCAATTAGATACCAAAACCAAAGGCATACCAATGTCGGTGGTTAAACAAACTTTGAATCAGGCCCTAAAAGCCCGGTTAGAAATTTTGGCGGTAATGAATAAAATTATTCCTCAGCCTAGAGCCGAGCTTTCTACTTACGCTCCTAGAATTACTTCGTTCAAAATTGATCCGGAAAAAATTCGCGAAGTCATTGGTCCGGGCGGTAAAATCATTAATAAAATTATTGAAGAAACCGGCGTGCAAATTGACATTGAACCTGACGGTTTAGTGATGGTTACGGGTACTGACGAAGAGAACAGCAAGAAAGCGGTTGAATGGATTAAAAATATTGTTCGGGTAGTTGAAGTCGGTGAAGTATTTACCGGCAAAGTTACTCGGTTATTTGATTTCGGTGCGATGGTTGAAACTTTACCTGGCCAAGAAGGCATGGTTCATATTTCAGAACTTGATTGGAAGCGGGTCAATAAAGTTGATGATGTTGTAAAGATTGGTGATGTCGTTACCGTTAAGGTTATCAAAATTGATGAAAAAGGCAGAGTGAATTTATCGCTTAAGGCAATGAAGCCAAGACAGCCAGGTGATGCTACTGATAATTCTAACCATTCTCAGCCCAATACTAATAAGAAAGGATTCTTTGGTAATCGCCATAAAAAATTCTAAAATTAATAACTCTAGATAAAACAATGCAAGACTCCTCCCTAAATTTCACGCCCGAGTCAAAAACAAAGTTTCATTCTTTGTTAAAAAGAAGAAAGCGGGAAATTACTTTGGGAGGAGTCTTTGTATTTGGTTTAATAATTATTTTTTCATTTTACTTTTGGCATCAGCAACAGACCAAAGATTCTTTAATTAATTTTGCGCCAATTGATTCAGTTTTGTATGTCTCGGCCCGTGATTCGGTTTGGCCCGAATCTCAACAAAGCATTTCCGATTTGCCCTTAAGAAATTTCTACCAGCAAATCGCCGAAAAAGAAATTTTTTCCGGAGTTGATTTGCAAAAAGATTTAGTGGCTAATTCGCAGCAAGTGTCTTTGATTATGTTGCCCGGCAAAAATTCCAACTTTGATTTAGTTTTTATTTTTAAAATTAAAAATTATTTAGCACTTGAACCAGCGATGGCAAAATTGAAATATAGTTTACTGATTAAAAAAAATATTTTAGTAGCCGCCACGAGTCAGCAGGGGATTGACCGGATTAAGGAAGTTGAAAATGGTAAAACTTTTCCCTTGACTTTGAAAGTACAAATAAATAAATTTGGCAACAGTCGGCTAACTTTGTTTTTGTCAGCCGATAACTTAAAACTAAGTTTTGGCGCCAGCGCTGGTTTGGTGGATAAAATTTTTACTCACCTCTTAAGTCAAGATATTTATATTAGTTCAAGCTACCGAAAGCAAAATCAGCAATGGCAGTTTAAACTGAACAACAGCGATTCAATTTTGTCAGAACAAATTTATCCGCCCCGGGTTAAATTTTTGCCTCCCGATTTTAGCATTTATTTATCGGGTGTTAATTTGTTTGAGATGTTTAAGGGTTGGCAAGGAATGGATAATGAGTTTTCTAATTTTTTAAAACAAACAGCTGACAGCTTAAGGACAGTTTACAGTTTTTCGCCCAATCAACTATTAGTTTTGGCTAAGCAGCCGGCAGACTTGATAATTTTTAAAAAAGAACAGGCTAGTGCTTTGGGGTTTGATTATGTTTTAGTCTTTGATAAAAGGAGTGCAGAACAAATTGGTGACCTAATTAAATTGGTAAAGATTATTTTGGCGGAAAAAATGCCAAAAGAAGTGAGCCACACTCTGCCGGACGAAACTAAGGTTACTGAACTATTAGCCGACACTGAAGTTTGGCAGCTTAAGCAGGAAACAGTTGATAATAATTTGGTAATTAATTATTTACAGGAACCAGCTTTAAACTTTGAGTTAGCCTATGCGGTCAAAGATAATCAGCTAATGATTGCCAGTTCCGTTCAGCGATTAAAAGATGTTATGTCTGCCTCTAATTTGTCCATTACTGGTTTAGAAAGTAAGTGTCGGCATAGCGGACTGCTTAACCGCTACCTTATTTTGAACAACCAAAGGAGTCTTTTTACCTTTGATCCGTACTTGCCAGATGGCGGGATTATGGCCATTGAAGGGAGCAGCGGAGTTAATGGTTGTTTTGTTGATTTTTAGTCCCTGTGGATAAAGTGTTAATACTATTTTATTTAATAAACAAATTTTTTTCTAGTTTGTAAAGAGTAAAAAGTTGCTAAAATAAAGCACTTTTTTTATTTTTTGGTTGTATGCATTGACAGAGCATTTAGTATGTGATATATTATTAATATAGGCTGCTATTTTGAAAACCTAGAAAAGTTTCCCCAAGTTATTGGAGGAATTTTTTTCTTCTCTACTACTCTTCAAACTTTTAGGGCATGAATCTGACTATGCCTTGCAAAAACAAAAACAAAATAGCGGTTGAAGGACCTATGAAAGAGTCCTAACCAAAGAGGGGTAGAGGGGTGCTTCAGTCAGTGGAAGCGATTAGCCACTTTCAGTGGCCATTGTCTGAGCATCAGAAGAGAGAAAATCAAATTGGTTTTCTGCCTCCTGCATGCTCAGGCGTCTGCTGAAAGTTTCTAAGGCGCAGACGCCATATATTAATTATATCGGGCGCTATCTGCGCCTTTTCGTTTTGCCTTAAGACAAGCTTGTTGACAAAATTATTGGGTGGTATAATATTAATGTACAATAATATGGATAAAAAGACTTTGGAGACAATTAAACAAACCTTAGAAGTAGAAAAAAATCGGTTAGAAAAGGAACTGGTTGATTTTGCAAAAAAAGATAATGCCATTGAAGACAATTATAAATCCGAGTTTCCCGAATATGGTGACAAAGAAGATGAAAACGCCGCTGAAGTCGCCGCTTACAGTGATCGGCTTTCTTTAGAACATACTTTGGAAGTACAATTGCGCGATGTTAATAAGGCTTTGGCCAGTATTGCAAGTGGAACTTATGGCATCTGTAAATATTGTGGTCAAGTGATTGAAGAAAAACGCCTAATGATTAGACCAACTTCTAGTTCATGTGTAGCTTGCAAGAAAAAATTGCAAGGTGAGGAAGCGTAATAATAATCTACGAACACATGCGAATGATACGAATGTTGATAAAATGTCTTGTTGTAAATTTGTTGGCCTTGCTCTTATTCATTATTGATCGGATATTAAAATTATATTTTGTAGAAAATCCCACCATTGTTATTGGTGGTGATTTTTTTTGGGGTTTATTGAATTTTGAATTTGCTAAAAATTTTGGAATCGCCTTTGGAATTTTATTCACCCAAATAATATTAGTACCCTTTGTTGTAGTAATTACTTTAATTCTTTTTAGTTTTTTAATAAACGCTTACCAAAAAAGAAATTTTTGGGAAATTGGCAGTTTAACTTTTATTATTGCCGGCGCGATTTCTAATTTGTTTGATCGGCTTCGTTTTGGTTATGTGATTGATTATATCAACGTGCCTTGGTTTACGGTTTTTAATTTGGCTGATTGCTTAATAACCACCGGAGTAATAATTTTAATATTTGACGTTTGGTTTAAACCAAAGCTGGTTAATAAAAAAAGTTTATAAAAAAAGAGGACCAGTATTTAAAAATAAACTAGTCCAGAATTGTTTCAGTTGATTTTTGTTGAGCTTGGGGTAAATTTTAATGTTCTCCTGGCTTCTGGCTGAGGTCGAAAAATATCCAGCCCTGAAATGTTTTTTTACCATCCAGGGTAATTGTCTTGTTGTCGGGTTTGATGCAGATTTCCTCGCCTCCTTTGTTGAATTCTGCAATTAATTTAGTAATATTTCCAATCTCCTCCTCAGCACTGCTTATCTTTTCGTCTTTTGGTGCTTCAACTACCAGGCGAACCTGGGCTCCTAAACGCAGCAGATTCAGCGCCAGACAAATTGCCTTGACGTCTAAAGATTTGCAGGAGCCGATGCTTATTAAGATAGTCTCCTTTTGTCCAATTAGCTGTAAGGCAATACCGGCCGTTATAAGGGTCTCAGTCATTCTTTTCACCTCCCTTCGTAAAGAATTTTATCTGAGAATTGTATCAGAAAACATTTTAATTTAATACTATTTTTGTTAATTTGTCAACTCTGGACTAATTATGGAAGTTATTGTAAGCTGATTTTAGACAATTTGAACTAATCAACTCGTCTTCGTTTCTCGGCCTTGAATAGAGAATACGGCGAGGTAAACATAGCGCGCCAGTTTGGGGCGTTTTTATTATGAGTCTGGAATTATGAATTAAGAATTATGAATTGATTATTCTAATCCTTGATTCTTAATTCGTAATTCATAATTTCACTTTCTATGTCTAGCAAAATTTTATCCGGTGCCGTCATTGGTCTTAACTGTGAACTGGTTGAAGTTGAAGCTGATGTCTCGCCGGCTTTACCGGGAATTTTTATTGTTGGGCTGCCTGATA
>Ga0265297_10002267_pt1 | contig 40072 bp, 32 predicted proteins | sample Munlanlwell13791_FD_192502 | JGI IMG/M metagenome (GOLD analysis project Ga0265297, IMG submission 192502) | Leachate microbial communities from a municipal landfill in Southern Ontario, Canada - Leachate well 137-91 | ecosystem: Engineered > Solid waste > Landfill > Unclassified | place...
TTCGAGACCGCAAGGATCGACCTAGGGCAAAACTAGTAACTGGGGCTAAGTCGTAACAAGGTAGCCGTACCGGAAGGTGTGGCTGGAACACCTCCTTTTTGGAGCACGACTGTTACTTAGATAGGCTTTACTCTAATTTGTCTTCCTTTTTATATAATAGTCCCGTAGCTCAGTTGGTTAGAGCACTACACTGATAATGTAGGGGTCAGCGGTCCAAGTCCGCTCGGGACTACATCATTGGGGGTATAGCTCAGTTGGCTAGAGCACCTGCTTTGCAAGCAGGGGGTCGTCGGTTCGACTCCGACTATCTCCACATGACCAATATATAAAACAACTTGGGGGTATAGCTCAGTTGGCTAGAGCACCTGCTTTGCAAGCAGGGGGTCGTCGGTTCGACTCCGACTATCTCCACATTAATAAAAAAAGCACTTACAGTATTTTGTAAGTGCTTTTTTGGCTATACACATAAGTTAATAATCATATTATATAGATTAAATATCCAAATATTAAAAGTTAAGAGATAATTTCATTCCATATAGGTTGTTGTAATTGTTGAATGTATAAACAGGTTGAATTGACGGTTTAAAATCAAGGTATATGCCATCTGCTATGTTAATTTTTGTTTTGTTAGCTATTTTAATAGCATCTACAACCGACCATATCCAAAGACTGCAACCTGCAGCAAATAATATAATTGCCATCTCAGGTGATCCCAATAAAGTTAAATATGACAGAACACCAAGAACTCCTGTAGCTGCAAAAATGCTAAGTCCTTTCGTAAAATCTCCTGCATACCATTGACCAATCCCTGGAATAATAAGTGAAAACATTCCTGCCAGAAATGGGCTTTTACCCTTTGCCGGTAGGATAGCCAAAGGTGTAGGGGCTTTTTCGGTTTCCGGGTAAGCAGCATATGCTTTATTGGTAAAAGACTTAAATTGGATAGCAGTAACAGGTTCAATAGCTGAAACTGATATACTGGTGACTATTAGCAATATGCAAATAAGGAAAATTTTTTTCATTATGTTGCTTTTAATGGTGCGATTAGTTAATAAGAGGTCTTTTCTTTCACAATTAAAACTTCAATGAAAGTGTCATTCCGTAGTTGCAATTCTGTCTGTTGTTGAATGTGTACATGGATTGGATAGAAGGTTCGAAATCAAGATAAATTCCATCTCCGATTGCAATTCTTGTTCTTTTTGCCATTTTTCTCGCATCAAAGATTGACCAAATCCACACACCGGTAAGAGCAACAGAACTTACAAGTGAAATTGTAGGAGAAGCATCATAAGTAATGTATGATATTACGCTGAAAGCTGTTGCTGAACCAAAAAATATTAAACCTCTTCCAAAATTGCCTGCGTACCATTGACCGGCACCAGGAACAAAAAATGAAAGTAGTCCGGCAACAAAGGGACTTTTTTCACTTGCCGGAATAATAGACAAAGGTGCAGGAAGGAGTTCAGCCGTAGGAGAAAAGGCATAAGAAGTAGTAGTCACAGGCTCAAATGGGAAAGAAGGAGTTGGCTGATTAGCCAAGGCAGCAATACTAAAGCACATTAGTACTGTGCAGAAAATCAGTAATCGTTTCATTATTACAAAGATTAAGTGAGTAAATTTTTTATAATATTTCCGCAATAAGAACTCCTAAATAATTTCCAATAGCGTATCCGATTACTCCGATGGTTATACCTGTAATAATTACTTTCTTGTTTTTCATGCAGTCGGCAATCATCGGTACAAAAAGCGGTGAATTTATCAAAGCAACAGATGTGATAATCGTAGTATCTGCATCAATTTTGAATATGCGGGCAAAAATAACATGAATAAATAACGACCCGAATATTGTAAATGAAATGTAAGCAAGTATCCATGCTCCTTCAGTAAAATTAATGCTTCTGATATTTACCATTGATGCAACAACCAAACTAAAAATTAAAACCAAATACATTCCTATATCATAACTTTTCTCCATCTTTTTGACAGATTTTAAGAAAGAGAATCCTATTGAGAGTGTGGTTATGGTCAGAATAAGTATAATCATATTTATTTTCTCGGTAAGAGCAAGGGAAAGTCCAAGACCAATAGTGGCAATTACAATTGCAAGACCAATAGCCTTTAGAGTTGGTACAAAGTTCTTTTTAGTGAATATATTTCTGTACAACTCATCTTCAGATTGCGCTACTGCTTTACCGGGAATAACTCCTTCTTCAGAGGATTTGATTTTTTCTGATTTAAGATGTGGCATAATTTGACGGAATAATTTTATACCAATTGCCATCAAAAATGTTAGATATATAAAACTGATAAGCATATCGAATGAATTGACCAAGACATATGTGGTTTCATCTACATCAAGCATCATTTTCAGGGCGGCAAGATTTGGAGTTCCCCCTGTATATACACCTATAAGCATTCCGGCAATTTTATTGAATTCCGGATAACCTGATTTTTTTGCAAAAATAAAATATCCGATAGTTACAACAATAATGACAGACAACATCCCGAAAATAAGAGAAAGTAATGATTTTTTTAGAGGCCAGTTCTTAAAATTACACGACAACAGAATCAGAGACATTGCCAGCGGAATCGTTAAGGAAGTAATTATATCCTGAATAGGTAGTAGTTTGAGAGTAATTTCTTCAAAAGGAAAAATAAAAAGGTTTGCAGCTATAATCCCTATGAAATATAATGTAAGAATGGCTCCTATTTTTCCTATAAAAGATATTTTTTTACATAGCCAAACCACTAAAGCGGGCATAAATAGATAAAACAATGTCCAAAATATTATGAGGATAGTCATAAGGTTTTAGGTTTGTACAGACAAATATAACTAAAAAAAACCAAAAAAACGTTAACTTCGTGCATTATTAAATATAAAATCAATATGGATAGAAAAGTGAATTGTTTTATCCCTTTTAAGGATAAGAACCAAGTAAAAGAAACTGTAAAAAGCCTGAAAGACAGTGAGTTGGTTAATAAAATCTATTTGTTATCCACAGAAGATGCAAAAGAACCGGTTGAAGGATGTGAAATCATAAATGTATGCTCGCTTAATTGTACTAAAGCTATCAAAAAAATTGCAGAAAGGTCGGATGCCGAATATTCATTGATTTATACAAAATATTCTGAGTTGAATATGGGTATGTTTTCTTTTGAAAGAATGGTAAATATTGCTCTTGATTCAAATTCTGATATGATATATGCTGACCATTATAAGGTTACTGATGGCACGAAAAAGGCTAATCCAGTAATAGATTACCAATTAGGTGCGTTAAGAGATGATTTTGATTTTGGCTCTGTCTTGCTGTATCGTGCAAGTGCTATCAAAGTTGCAGTTGCAGAGATGGATATTGACTATAAATTCGGTGGTTTTTATGATTTACGTTTAAAAGTGTCTCAAAAAGGAAATATTGTAAGAATAAATGAATATCTATATTCTGAAATTGAGAATGATACACGCAAATCGGGAGAAAAATTGTTTGATTATGTTGATCCAAAAAATCGTGAGGTTCAGGTAGAGATGGAGAAAGTGTGTACTGAACATCTCAAGGTTATTGGGGGATATCTTAAACCGGAATTTACTCATATTGAATTTAGTGAAAACAATTTTGAGTATGAAGCTTCTGTAATTATACCGGTATTTAACCGCATTAAGACTGTAGAAGATGCAATAAAGTCTGTATTATCTCAAAAGGCTGGTTTTAAATTTAATTTGATAATAATTGATAATCATTCGACTGACGGAACAACAGATGTGATAAAAAAATATTTAAATGATCCAAGGTTGATTCATATTATCCCTAAAAGAAACGATTTAGGTATTGGTGGCTGTTGGAATATGGGAGTACATCATCCAAAATGCGGTAAATTTGCCATTCAGCTTGACAGTGATGATATATATTCGAATGAAGATACTGTCCAAAAGATTGTAGATGCATTCTATGAACAGAATTGTGCTATGGTTGTAGGTACATATATGATGACAAATTTCAATATGGAAATGATTGCTCCAGGGATAATAGATCACAAAGAGTGGACTCCTGAGAATGGTAGAAACAATGCTCTTCGTATTAATGGATTGGGTGCTCCACGCGCATTTTATACTCCTGTTCTGAGAGATGTTAAGCTTCCAAATACAAGTTATGGAGAGGACTATGCGCTTGGACTTCGTTTCTCACGGTATTATCAAATAGGAAGGGTATATGATGTTCTTTATCATTGTCGTCGTTGGGATGGTAATTCTGATGCCGCCCTTGATATTGTTAAAGTCAATATGAATAATACTTACAAAGATAGAATTCGCACTTGGGAACTTCAAGCACGAATCTCTCTTAATAAGGTAAAATAATATGGAGAAGCTTTCAAAGGATGCTCTTGGAAAGTTGTTTTCCTCACAATTGGAGGATTGGCAGCAGGCTAGAGAAAATTATAAAGCGCTTGGTGGGGTTAAGGTTAAGAATTATATTCTTGATGGTTTCCCTGTTAAGGTTCAGTTTAATCCTGCAAGAATTGTCTCTTCGGCCGCTAAGGTTGATAATAAGAGTATCAGTGAGAGAAAATGTTTTCTTTGTGGAGAAAACAGGCCGCCAGTTCAAAAAGGGCTTGAGTTTGATGGTGTATCCGGAACTAAATATATAGTACTTATAAATCCTTTTCCTATATTTCCACGTCATCTTACTATCCCTGACATTGAGCATACAAGGCAACAGATAAAGGGGCGATTTGAGGATATGTTGAAATTGGCTTTAGAGCTTCCAGATTATATTGTTTTTTACAATGGGCCTAAATGTGGGGCTTCAGCACCAGATCATATGCATTTTCAGGCCGGAAGCAGAGGTCTTCTCACAATAGAGAAAAATCTTGACAAGGTCAATAGATTTGCTAAAGGTGCTATAGTAATAAAATCAAACACAATTGATGCTGCCCTTGAAGAATTTGAAGAGATATATAATACTCTTCCTGTAAAAGAAGGAGAATGGGAGCCTATGCTGAATATTCTTGCCTGGTATGAAGAAATGTGGAAAATTGTAGTTTTCCCAAGAAAATCGCATCGCCCGTCCTGTTTTTTTGCTGAAGGAGAAGATAATATACTGATTTCTCCCGCTTCAGTTGATTTAGGAGGAGTTTTTATTACGCCTCTTGAAAAGGATTTTAATAAAATTAATGAAGAGGATATAAAAAAAATATTAGAAGAAATATTATGAATCAACAACCAAAAGTGAGTGTCGGCATCATTTTCGAACCGACAATAGTCTTTAATTTTCCCATTTCATACACTGTTCCTACAGGAGAGGAGGTGTGTGGAGTTCAAAAAGTATTGTATTCCGATGGTAAAATTGAATGGAATGGCTCAAAATATGATGAATTACTATTTGAGCCTACTGATATTGATTGTAGTTTTGAGTTGTATGATGTTACTATAGGAATTAATTTTCATTGGGAGAGAAAGGAAAATCAAAGATTTTCCGGAGCATTGAAAATTATTGTTGAGAATGAGAAGTTGACAGCAATCAATATTATTGGAATTGAAAATTATCTATTAAGTGTTATTTCATCAGAAATGAGTGCCAAGGCTTCAAAAGAATTGCTTAAAGCCCATGCAGTAATTTCCCGTTCATGGCTTCTTGCTCAAATACAGAAAAATAAAGAGATTGAGGCATCCAAATCAGAATATTCAGCATGTATTAATACAGAAGAAGAGTTAATTAAATGGTATGATAGGGAAGACCATATTAATTTTGATGTTTGTGCTGATGACCATTGTCAGCGATATCAAGGTCTTACGAGGACAACTACTCAGGTAGTGAAGGAAGTTATCAGTGAAACGTGGGGTGAAGTGCTTACATATGCTGGAAAGATATGTGATGCCCGTTTTTCAAAGTGCTGTGGAGGTGTTTTTGAAGAATTTCAATATTGTTGGGAGGATATGAAATATCCTTATCTTAAGAAAATGCGAGACAGTAAGACTATTACTAAAATCCCTGATCTTACAAACGAGGATGAGGCTGCAAAATGGATTACGTCATCTCCCGAATCATTTTGCAATACAATTGATAAAAATATATTGTCGCAGGTTTTGAATAACTATGATCAGGAGACGGTGAATTTTTATCGTTGGAAAGTGGAGTATGGACAAAAAGAGTTATCGGAACTTATATTAAAACGTTCAGGAATAGATTATGGTGATATTATTGACTTGATTCCTTTGGATAGGGGGACTTCAGGACGTTTGTGGAAACTAAAAATAGTCGGTACTAAAAGATCTAAAATTATTGGTAAAGAGCTTGAGATTCGCCGTACTTTATCGGAATCACATCTATACAGTTCCGCTTTTATTGTAGAAAAAGAGGGTGAAGAGAATAGTGTTCCTTCAAAATTCCGCCTTATAGGGGCTGGGTGGGGTCATGGCGTTGGACTTTGCCAAATAGGGGCTGCAGTTATGGGAGAGCAGGGATATTACTATGATGAAATCTTGCTTCAGTATTATATTGATGCAAAAATAGAAAAACAATATTAAAATTTTATAATAAATGGAAAAGAAGAGAAGGTCACCGTGGTCATGGATTCCCACGTTGTATTTTGCAGAAGGTTTGCCATATATAGCGGTAAATACAATTTCGGTTATTATGTATAAAAAATTGGGTATGTCAAATACTGATATAGCACTATATACCAGTTGGCTATATCTTCCTTGGGTTATAAAACCTTTTTGGAGCCCTTTCGTTGACCTAATCAAAACAAAACGTTGGTGGATAGTACTGATGCAGTTTATTATAGGTATAGGGATGGCTGCTCTTGCTTTTACTGTTCCAACAAGTCACTATGTTCAGTTGACTCTTGCAATATTCTGGTTAATCGGGTTTGCTTCTGCAACACATGATATTGCTGCTGATGGATATTATATGTTGGCTCTTGATGCTTCCGATCAGTCTCTTTTTGTCGGGATAAGGAGCACTTTTTATCGTTGCGCCACCATTTTTGGTCAGGGGATTCTGGTTATTATTGCTGGAACTCTTGAGACAAGTATGGGTGATATTCCTAAAGCATGGTCATATACTTTTTTAATTCTTTCTGCTTTTTTTCTTCTTATTACTATATATCATAGATTTATTCTTCCAAGACCAACTGTTGATCATTCAGTTATTAAGGGGGAAAGTGGGACCAGTATTGTTAAGGAGTTTTTTAGTACATTTGGTTCATTCTTTAAGAAAAAACAAGTCTGGATGGCTATTCTCTTTATGTTGTTGTATCGTCTGCCTGAGGCTCAACTTGTCAAACTCATAAATCCATTTTTACTTGACGGTAAAAATATCGGTGGACTAGGGTTGACCACATCACAAGTTGGTATAGTATATGGTACTATAGGGATATTAGGACTTACTATAGGTGGTATCATAGGGGGAATTGTCGCTTCCCGAGGAGGTCTTAAAAAATGGTTATGGCCAATGGCGTGGAGTATTTCACTTACTTGTGCCACTTTTTGCTATTTAAGCATTTTTCAGCCTACAAATATGGTGGTCATTAATCTTTGCGTGTTTATTGAACAATTTGGTTACGGCTTCGGATTCACAGCTTATATGTTATATATGATGTATTTTTCAGATGGGGAACATAAGACTTCTCATTACGCAATATGTACGGCTTTTATGGCATTGGGTATGATGCTGCCGGGAATGGCAGCAGGTTGGATTCAAGAACGGCTTGGCTATGTCAATTTTTTCTGGTGGGTAATGATATGTTGTGTTGCAACTATTGCTGTTACTGCATTTGTCAAGGTTGATCCACAATACGGGAAAAAGAAAATTGAAGTCAAAACAGAATAAACATTATAATATTATGAAAAAAGTTATTGTAGTTTCTTTAATAATTGTATTTGCTTTCAGTTCGTATTGTTATGGGAATAAAAACTCAAATATGCCAATTGTAAAAACGGGATTGGAAGTGCTGAAGGCGTCTCATTTTAAACAACTTGAAGGGAAGAAGATTGGTTTGGTCACAAATCCGTCAGGAGTAGATAATAATATGGTGTCAATTATTGATATTTTGCATAATGCTCCCAATGTCAATCTTGTTGCTTTATTTGGACCCGAACATGGTGTTAGAGGAGATATGTATGCAGGAGCAAAAGTAGAGGATTATAATGACCCAACAACAGGTCTAACGGTATATTCTTTATACGGAAAAACACGCAAAGCAACTCCAGAAATGCTTAAAGGACTTGATGCTGTTGTGTATGATATTCAGGATAATGGGTGCCGTTCCTTTACATTCATCAGTTCATTGGGTCTTCTTATGGAGGCTTGTGCAGAGCAGGGTGTCGAGGTTATTATTTTGGATAGACCAAATCCTCTCGGAGGATTGAAGGTTGAGGGAAATATTGTTGAACCTGATTATTTTTCGTTTGTAAGTCAATTTGAAATTCCATATATATATGGTTTGACTGTGGGGGAACTAGCTACATTGCTTAACGAAGAAGGGATGTTGAAAGGAGAAAAAGGAAAAAACGAAATTAGCCCAAAGTGCAAGCTAACGGTTGTTCCGATGAAAGGGTGGAAAAGAAGGATGGTTTATGGGGATACAAAGCTCCAATGGGTTTTGCCATCACCTCAGATTCCTCAGGCAGAAACATCTTACTATTATCCTGCATCTGGAATTTTAGGAGAATTTATCAATTATATGTCAATAGGGGTTGGATATACTTTACCTTTTCAAATTTTTGCAGCTGAATGGATTGTAAATGCAGAAGAGTTTTCTAAAAAATTGAACGAACTCAACCTTCCGGGTGTCAAATTTCGCCCTATTCACTTAATGCCTTTTTATGCGGTTGGAGCAGGAAAACAACTTAAGGGAGTTCAGTTTTATTTTACAGATTATAATAAAGCTGTTTTGACTGAAGTTCAGTTTTATGTTATGCAGGTTGTTGCTGAGATGTATCCTGAATATGCAGTATTCAATTATGCCGACTCAAGTCGCTATAGAATGTTTGATCAAGTGACTGGATCAAATTATATTCGTGAGAATTTTGCAAAGAGACATAAATTTGAGGATATAAAAGATTATTGGCATAAAGATGAGACTAAATTCAAAAAGTTGTCAAAAAGATACTATTTGTATTAGAATCTTAGAAAATAATCATTACACAATAGACTATTTCAAATTATTGAAGTAGTCTATTGTTTTTAAAACTCCCTCTCGAAGTTCTATGGTAGGTTTCCATCCATTCAGCTTTTCATAAGCCAAAGATGTGTCAGGACGTCTTTGCTGGGGATCATCTTCAGGCAATTTCTGGAAAGTTATTTTGGATTTGGACTGGGTCAATTCTATAATAAGTGTCGCAAGTTCAAGCATTGTGAATTCATTTGGATTACCAATATTAACAGGGCCAGAAAAACTGTCTTCGGTTGACATCATGCGAAGCATTCCTTCAATAAGGTCATCAATGTATTGGAAACTGCGCGTCTGATTACCAGTCCCATAAATGGTAATATTCTCATTATTAAGTGCCTGAATAATAAAGTTTGAAATAACTCTACCATCATTTGTGCTCATGCGCGTACCATAGGTGTTGAATATTCGTATTATCTTAATAATTACATTATTTTGGCGGTGATAATCCATAAATAATGTTTCGGCACATCTTTTCCCTTCATCATAACATGAGCGAATGCCGATTGGATTAACATTTCCCCAATATGATTCGTTTTGGGGATGAACAATTGGATCTCCATATACCTCGGAAGTGGATGCCTGTAGTATTTTTGCACCTGTGTTTTTTGCGAGTTCCAGCATGTTAATTGCCCCCATTACGGATGTCTTTATAGTCTTTATTGCATCATATTGGTAATGAATAGGAGAGGCTGGGCAGGCAAGATTGTATATCTCATCAACTTCAGCATAATATGGCATTGTAACATCATGTCTTACAACTTCGAAATTATGAAAATCAAGCAAATGTCGAATATTATCCCTGCTGCCTGTAAAATAATTATCAAGACATATTACGTCATTTCCATCTTTGACAAGTTTTTCGCAGAGGTGTGACCCGATAAAACCAGCACCGCCTGTAACTAATATTCGTTTCATAGAAAATTATTAAATATTTCTAAGATGTTTTTCCCAAGACCAAGCTGAAACTAATGTTTCCTCTAATGTCTTTTCTGCTTTCCATCCTAATTCTTTGTTTGCAAATGTTGTATCCGCCCATACGGCTTCAATGTCTCCGGATCTGCGTTCAACAATTTTGTAATTAAGTTTAATGTTGTTTGCTTTTTCAAAAGCTTTTACAATCTCAAGGGTGGAAACTCCATGCCCGGTGCCTATATTAAATACTTCATAATTCTTTTTGCATCCGTTATTAACCATTCTGTTGACTGCTACTACATGTGCTTTAGCCAAATCAACGACATTAATGTAGTCTCTTATGCATGTTCCGTCTGGAGTATTATAGTTATCTCCGAATATGTTAAGTGTAGGTCTGATTCCGGCAGCCGTTTGAGTAATGAATGGGACAAGATTATTTGGTATTCCGCGTGGAAGTTCTCCAATTAATGCAGATGGATGGGCTCCGATAGGATTGAAATAACGTAGTGCTATGCCCTTAATGTTTTGATATGCTGAAATACTATCTCTTAATATATCTTCACAAATTTGTTTAGTATTCCCGTAAGGAGACATTGCGGGGGTGCGGGGAGTTTCTTCTGTTGCAGGGAGAATTTCTGGTTGTCCGTAAACGGTACAAGAAGATGAGAAAACAATATTTTCAACATTGTACTTTCTCATCATTTCCAAAATATTTATTAAAGACTCAACATTATTTGAATAGTACATCAGTGGTTCTTTTACTGATTCTCCGACAGCTTTGTTTGCAGCAAAGTGAATTATTGAGGTGAAAGAATATTTATTGAATATTTTTTCAAGGGATTCCTTGTCACAACAATCAACCTTTTCAAAAATGACATCTTTTCCAGTAATTTTTTTTATGCCGTCAATAACAGATTCTTCTGAGTTGGAAAGATTGTCAAGTATTATTACATTATAGCCAGCTTGAATAAGCTCTGCAGTGGTATGAGAACCAATATATCCGGATCCTCCTGTCACTAAAACCACTTCGTTCATATTTTGTACTTTTTATTTTAAACAAAAGTATATATTTTTACCGAGAAAATACTTAATATGGACAAATGAAAAGTTACGAAAGAAAAAAGCATCACCGCTTGTTGGGTTTTTTAACCATTTGTCTGTTTCTTATGGGTATAGGAGGTTTACTGTCTGGATATATCTCTCCTTTTGATACTCTATTTTTTCATTTTTTAGGTATAATTCTTCCTTTTACGATAGCGTTAAATTTATTTTTTTTTATCTATTGGATATTCAGAATCAATTGGTTTGCTATTTTACCTTTTATCGCGGTGCTTGTAAATGTAGGGTATATTTCTGCAATGTATCAATTTCCCAAAAAGGAAAATATTAAAGAGGCAAAAGCTCTGAATATTGTTACTTATAATGTGCACAAATTTATGTTGGGAAATTCAGGTAACTCCTTGTATAATATTACAATGTTATTTGAAAAAGAAAATGTTGATATTGCCTGTATGCAGGAATATTCATCTGGGATGCAGGGGGGGGATTCTCCTATATTGTTTGAAAATTTTCCTTTTTCAGTAGAAAAAGGGGAACATGCAATCTTAAGCAAGTACCCGATTATTTATTCTGAATTTGTTCCATATGTTAATAGCCTTTTTACTCTTCTATTCTGTGATATTGATATTAACGGTAAAACAATACGAGTTATCTCTTCACATCTGGAAACTACAGGTGTTAATTCTGTGAGGAGCAAGTATGATAAATATGGATATTTTTCAGTGTCAAATATGATAAGTAATTATTCGCGAAGTACTAAAATAAGATTACAACAGGCAACTGTGATAAAAAGCATTATTGATACTACAAATATTCCAGTAATATTGTGTTGTGATATAAATGATACTCCGACTTCATTTACTTACAGAAAGATAAAAGTAGGTTTGAGAGATGGGTTTAAAGATTGTGGAGAAGGATTTGGGGCTACTTATTTTGGGCTTAAGGGCTTTTTGCGGATAGACTATATTTTCTATGACAAGTCTATAACAGGCGTTGATTATCATGCTATTAATGTGAAATATAGTGATCACAAGCCGATTATATTTTCATTTTCTCCTCCAGCCTAAATTATAAAATGATTTAGCAAAAAGATATTATTGGTTTTTAGTGAATTTAGGCAAAGAAAAACTAAAAGTAGAGCCTTCTTTTTCTTTTGATATAAACCAAATTTCTCCATTGTTTTTAGTGATGAATTCTTTACATAAAACTAATCCAAGACCTGACCCCTCTTCGTTGTTTGCCCCATAAGTGGTATAATTTGATTTTCCGTCAAATATTTTATCTTTATCAGAATCCTTTATTCCTCTTCCGAAATCCTGAATGCTTACAATCACTTTATCATCATCTTCTTTAATATTGACATTTATGGTACTTCCGTCTGGACTGTATTTTATGGCATTGCTGATCAGGTTCCTTAATACTGTCTTAATCATATCAATATCAATATTAACATCGATATTATCTTTTGAATCAAATACAATAACTATTTTTCGTAGCTCAGATATAGTAGAAAAAATCTGAGTAACACTACGGGTAAGTTCTACGATGTTAAACTTTTGATATATTGGAAGTAATCTTCCCATTTGCCATTTTGCCCATTTAAGCAGGTTATCAAGCATTGAAAACATTTCATCGGCAGTGCGGTTAGCCATTGAAATAATATCGTACATTTCTTGTCCGACAGAATCCTCCGGAATACCGGTTAATATGTTTAGAGACATTTTAAGAATTCCCATTGGAGAGCGAAGGTCATGAGCTATTAAAGAATAGAATTTATCTCTTTCAAATATAAGTTGTTTTAATTCTTCATTTTGTTTCAGCAGTTTCCTTTTAGCTTCAATTAGAGAAATCTGGTGAGTAATTCTGGTGAGTAATTCATCTTTGTTAAACGGTTTTGTAATATAATCGTCGGCACCTATTTGAAATCCTTTTATAATATCTTCCATGTTGTTTAAAGCAGAGAGGAAAAGGATAGGAATATTTTGATATTCTTGGTTAGCTTTTAATTTTTCGGCTACTTCATATCCACTGATATCAGGCATCATGATGTCCAGCAAAATCAAATCTGGTGATTCAGATTCTACTTTTTGTAAAGCTTCAGTTCCGGATGTTGCCGTAGTTATCCGGTAGCTATTTTTGCCCAGCATTATTACTAACAGTTGTACATTGAAGACATTGTCATCAACAATCAGTATTTTGTACTCTGAGGGATTAATGTCGAGTTTCATATTAAAAAAAATTAAATGCGTTTAGCTTTTTCCCATATTCCTTTTCCTTTATTTTTATAGAGGTAAAAAGCCCCTTTAAATACATTCAAGTTCATGAAGAAAAAATAATATGGTATATATAAAAATTTATTTTTTGACTCTTTTTCTGCAAGGTAAAAGCCAATTAATGCACAAAAATAGAAAAGAAGTTGCAGTAAAAGTATAACAATATAAAAAATGCTTTCTTGATTCCCTATTGCAAGTATTATATTTAAAGGCAGCAATGCAAAAAGGAAAATAGGCGTAATTGACCAACGAAGTACACGATGTGAAATATATTGCCAACTCAAGGTTCCATATCTAAAAATATTGAATAATCCCGATAATCTAATTATTGCCTGTAACCCTCCTGCTGCAATCCTGGTTTTTCTTTTGCTCTCCTCTTTCATGTTTGTTGAGGCATATTCAATAGCGTATGCTTCTTTACAGTAAGCTATTTTATATCCTTGCATGGCAATTCTTAATGATAAAACAAAATCATCCAGTAAAGTGTCATTAGGAAGGGTTAAAAATAAATGAGTACGAATAGCAAATAATTCTCCGGCTGCTCCTACAACTGAGTAGAGTCGGTTATCCCATTCTTTAAGTTTTGATTCATATTTCCAGTAAATGCTTTCTGTTGAACTTGCCGAATTGTGCGAAGAATTCTTTAAAACTTTCTTTTCTCCGGAAACACACCCTATTTTTTTATCTCCGAAAAGTTTTACTATCTTAATTATCGCATCACGATTCAACATTGTATTGGCATCCGTAAAGGCTACGTAGGGCGTTTTTACATACTGCATACCTCTGTTTACGGCAGCTGATTTTCCCATTCTTTCCTGTTTGAAACATACAGTTATATCTTTATATGCATTAAGAAGAAACTCGGTATTATCATCAGAGCCATCAATTACCCATATGATTTTAAGTTTTTCGGAAGGATAGTTTAACTGATGGCAATTGTCCATTTTTTCTTTTATAACCGCCTCTTCGTTGTATGCAGCAATCAGGAGTGTTATTTCCGGCAATTCTTCCGGTATTTTTTGTGATTCCGATTTATGAAAAAGCTCTTTAATTTTCACACATAAATATAATATCATACCATAACCGATATATGTGTAAAAGACGATAAAAACGCCAATCCAGAAAATAATCGCTACTGCTTTCATATTATATTTATCGACTTATTTCCCGTTTAATTTTAAATATTCAGTCATTGATAATGGAGAATCATGGTTGTGTAATAATTTGTTCATTTTTACCCTCATCAAGAAACATAACGCTTTTCTTGTCACTTTAATCTCTTTTCTGATGCTTCTTGGCGGAAAAATTTTTTCAGTCATTTCCCGTGTCCATTTTTTTGTAAAAAAAGATAAATAGTATTCATCTTCAGGATTGACGATAATGTCTATTTTATCTTTCCATTCATACCTATTCAACATAATGTCACCTTCAGTGAGCCATAGAAGTTTATAAGGGAAAGACTGGTATGGTAAATAGTTTAAAAACAACTCTCCATAGTTGTTTTTGTAGTTGCCTGGCATTTTTGATTTTTCAAAAAGGACAAGTTTCTTGTCAATATCAAGAATTACCCATTTATGTGATTCTTTTGGAAACAAAAATTCACCAATTAGGCTTGGCGTTTCTATATAGCCGCGTTTAGCTATTCTGCTTTGTTCAGCCACGAATTTTTTAGGATTCTCAGTATGTTCCAGTACCTGATTGCATATTACATAATCAAATTCATTATCATTAAACGGCAAGTTCTCTCCATCTGCGTTAATAAAATTTTGATGAGGATAAATCTTTACATCTCCACACCGATGATAATTTGTGTCGACAAATTTTTCCACGATCACATTTGATCTAAATGACGGATTATGTCCTGGTCCGATTTCTACAACTTTATCATTTCTTCCAATTTTTAAATCATCTCTGTTATATGGAGTTCTTGTTTTCATTAAAATGAAATTATGAGTAATTTATAAAGTTACATATTATTGATTTGTTCAACAACTTTTTTCATTTGGCAGTCCCATGACAAATGATTTTCAATGCTGCTTCTTATCTCTTGTGGGGTAAAGAGTACTGAATCATAAAAACCAATGATTTCTTTAATATCAACCGGGGATTCATCGGGAGCAATTTTCATTATATAAGGCATATTGTCGAAGTCTTCATCTTTTTCAGAATAGATGAAAGGTATCCCTCTTGCTGCGTATTCTCTATTTTTAAGTGTTTTTATCTTAGTTATTTTGCTCCTATGTCTTGCTAAACTGGCAACCCCCATATCACATTTTTCAAACAGTATATCCAGTTCATCGCCTGATTTGTACCCATGAAAAATCACATTATTTGATAGATTATGCTGTGACACCATGTTTTTCAAAGGTAATACATCTTTGTCAAGACCTCCTCCAACGATATGAAAAAACACCTCTTTTTCATGAACAGCGGAATAATATTCTGCCAATCCTATTATTAATCTATCGAAACCATGCCAGAAATGGATTTGAGCAACACCAATCAGATTTAGCACTTTTGAACAATCATTCACCATAGACTTCGTTTTTATTTGTGAAAAGTCAATGCCATTTGATATGTTTATTGTAGGTCTTCCGAATATAGTTTGATAATCTGTGAAAGTCACAAATCGATCAATATATTTTGAAAGTGACTTACGGAATATTTTGTCGATGTATAATTTAAATTTATCTAATTTTGAAGCATGCCGATATTCATTATCGTAAGGATATGTAGGTATTTCCATTGCCACTTTTGCTCCCAATTTTTTTAATTGTTTCATTAGGTGGATGATAAACGGATTTGCATTATGATCAGATCTTACATAAATAAATTTAATATTATTTTTTTTAACATAATCTACTATACTTTTATACTCAATTCTTTTTAGTATTTTTCCTTTAATTCCACATCCATAATCCTTTAGAACATTATTATCAATCATTCTGATTTTGTGGTTGTTTTCATCAGATAAATAACAAATACTGACTGATAGTCCGCAGTTTTTCAAAGCTCTGACCTGGTATGTGATTTTTTTGCTTATTCCATTGTATTCTTCAAAACCATGAAATATCAGAAATAGAGTATTCATTATTTATTTTTCTTTTTATTTAAAAGATATGTAACTATTTTTCTTATATCATATTCCCTTGAAATCTGTATATATCCAAGCCAAATAACTAAAGCTAAAATTCCTTTAATGATAAGTGAGAGTATAAGGTTCAAATCGGAAGGTAAAATTATATTCAATAGAAAAAGCATGCAACCTAAAATGCCACTTAATATAACAGGTGAAATTAAAATTTTCCAGAATGGTTTCCATGAAATCTTGAAAACTTTATTATACATCAAATAGTATGTAATAATAAAATTTAAAGTAAAAGAGATACATATTCCCCATGCAATTGCATATGAGGTGTTAAAACAAAATAATCCGATACATATTGCCAATACGTTTAAGATGGTAGTTCCAAATCCGCACCAAAAGAGTGTTTTAGTACTGTTAGCAGCTTGAAAAATTGACCCGGAAGTGGAAAGAATTACCTGGATGCCAACAGAAAGTGACAGTACTTTAAAAACAGGGACTGAAGGTTCCCACTGATGCCCAAAAATAATAATTATCAATTCATAAGCTGTAAACAATAGAAAAATAGAAACCGGAAGCCCAATGAAGGCCAATACCTTGACTACTTTAAGATATGATTCCGAGAGTTTTTTAAAATCGTTTTGAAGGTCTGAGAAAATAGGATGCATTACTGGCGAAACTACCTGAGGAAGAATCTGTAGAGGCAGCATCATCATTCTATAGGACTTGTCATAAAATCCCAGTTCTGACATATTAAGATGTTTTCCGATAAGAAGCTTATCTAAATTTCTTGAAAAATAATTGATTATGTTGAATCCGAATTGGTATGCTGAGTATGCAAATATCTTTTTAATTGAGGAGAAACCTAGAGTGAACTTCAATTGGAGTTTGTATTGAAAGTAGTTGACAATGAAGAGTATGATGCTTGACAATATTGGGTTGATGAGTAGTGCATATACGCCAGCTCCTTTATATGCTGCGATAATTGATACTATCCCGCAAACAACTTGAACACCTAAAGTTCTGACTGCAATAAATTTGAATCTTTTAGCTTTCTGTAGAAGAGCATTTGGCACTATATTTATAGAAGCAAAAAGAAGATTAATAGAGAGAAGTTGGCAAACAGGGATTAATATTTCAGAGTTGAAGAAATCAGCGATAAGCCAGGAAGAGAGAAAAAATAGTATAGAAATTATAATGCCTGACCAAATTGTAAAAGAAAAGATGTTATTAAAATCATCATTGGTTAAATCCTTTTTCTGTATAATTGAAGGAGCAATACCAAGATCGCTGAAAATACTAAAAAAAGCAATGATTACAGTTGCAATTGCTATAACTCCGAAGTCATCGGAAGTCAGAATTCTTGATAATATTCCGGCAATAACCAATGACAATATTACTCCAGAGTATTTTGCTAAAGCAGTGTAATAAACACCTGATGCCATCTCTTTTTTTATGGAGTTCATATTTTTTTAAGCTTATTGATGGGATATTTGAACAACAATATTACTAAATTATAGCATGAGATTAGGGTTAAGTATTTACAAATAACAGTTGTGAATATTGTCCATCTTTTTGTATAGGGCAGAGACCATGAATTTAATATTGCAGGATTAAGAATGAATCGTATTACTTTATCAATGCTATTTTTCACATATGATTCTTTATCCTTTCCAAAGATTTTTAATTCTGAAGCTATGATGAGGTAACTATCAATATTTTTGGGAGAGAATCCTTTTGACATAATTGAACCTTCGCGGATTCTTCTTTTGAAAAATGTTCTTTCAATTTTACCTACTTTTCGCGCCTGAATGTATAATAATGCCGTATATAGTTCATCTTCATGTAATATGCCTGGATAGAATGAAATTTTATTTTCTTCTATGAAGGAACTTCTGATGAAGTTCAGGCAAACAGAAGCTCTATATTTTTTTATTTTAATAAGAAAATTGAGTAACTCTATGCCTGAATAAATTTTATTTTCAAGATATTTTGTTCTATAGTAATCCACCCAATAGGATGAAGAGTTATCTGTTCTAAAACATTCAGCGTCAAATAATACAAAATCAAGATTGTCTCTCTCACATTGCACATAACATAATTCCATGGCATCAAGTTCCAGTAGGTCGTCGCTATCCATAAAATATATATATTTTCCATTTGCGGCAGAAGTTCCACTGTTTCTGGCTACGGAAAGGCCGCCGTTAGGTTGTTCAATAACCTTAATTCTGTAATCAGAAGAAGCAATATTTCTAATTATATCATCACTTCCATCAGTAGAGCCATCATTTACAATAATAATTTCTAAATCCCTTAGTGACTGGTTCATTATCGTAGATATTGTCTCTTCGAGATATTCTTCCGTGTTGTAAACAGGTATGATGATACTTACTTTTGGAGGATTCATAATTATTATAATATTATCTCTTTGAAAAATATAGGGTTAACACTGTACAAAGATAATTTTTTACTAACTTCGTACGAAATTTTTTTTATATTAGGTAATTGAAATCTGAAAAGAAGGAAAGGTTTATGAAAAGCCATTTTTTATTGTTATTTCTCACGTTTTTTATTTCTTTTTTTGCTTATGGGGAAGATCAGTCTCGTTTTTATGATGACATTCTTCAGGAAGAGGATATTGAGGATAAAGGTTTTATTGTTCTTATCAATACAACTTCAACAAATAATATTTATAACTCTTTTTTTATTGATGAGATAAAAAAAGCTTTTGATAATAAGGTCTCTGTTATTGAAGAAAACATTCAGATAGATAATCTGGCAAGTGCTGAACAAGCACAGTTAATTGGTGAAAATATTTTGCGCAAGTATAAGAATACCCCCCCTCGTGCAGTATTATACCTTAGCGAATCCGCATGGTTGGCTACCTGTGATATTTTTAGAAAAGATTGGAAAAGTATTCCTGTTATTATACATAGTAAATTTAAAAAAATCCCCCATGATTTTGCGCAAAAGATTGATGATGAGAAGAATAATTCTTTCACTTCTGAAAGTATGATTTCTTTAGAGGAATTTAATAAGGGATTTGATGCTACTGTAATATATCGGCCTTTTTATATTGAAGAGAATATAAAACTGATGAAAACTCTTATTCCTAATATGAAAGAGTTGGTTTTTATTAATGATGGAAAATATTATAATATTTGTGTGGGTGATCACATCAGGAGAGTTCTTGAGAATAATTATCCAGATATTATATTTAATTCCATCTCTTCAAAAGAGGTAAAGACAGATGATATGATAGGAATCGTTGCTTCTGTAAGAAATGATAAGGTAATATTATTTAGTTCATGGGATCCATCTCAGGAGAGAAATCGTGGCCTCTTTGTGAGAAAAGAGATTATGATGATTATTTATGGGGTGGCTAAAGTTCCCGTATTTACACTTGAAGATATGAGCCATGATGAAAGTTATTCTTTTGGAGGATATTTTATTGATGTAGATGAATTATTAGCTACTACAATAATAACTTTAAAAGATATTTTTGATGGAAAATTAGCGTCTTCTATACCATCACAAAACGGAGGGCATCCACATTCTTATATGGACTATCTTCAATTAAGCCGATATGGAATTAATTTAAACGGGAAACAAGCAGATGAGGTTGACGCGGTCATTTATAATGCACCTTTAACATTTTACCAAAAAAATGAAATATTTATATGGGTTACATTTGCCTTGGTTCTAATCATTCTTTCTGTATTGTATATTTTGCTGATTAAAACAAATGCTCATAGGAAACATATGGAGAAAGAGCTTGATTTTAATAAGAGGGTTATTTCCGGTATTAATGGAGTTGTTTTGATTTCTGATAAAAATGGAAAGATTGAAGATGTTCTGGAAAGTTCATATTCATTGCCTGAAAGTGTGGTTAAGAGGTTGAAAAATAAAAATTTCCGAGATTTTATAATAAATGAAGATGATTATAACAAATATTTAAAATTGTTGAGTGAGGTTTCCGATAATAAAATCACTGAGAGAGTAAAAGCTATAATAAATCTATTTGGAAAGAAGATGTATGTAAAAGTCAGCATGGTTTCATATGATGAAGATAAGTTGCTTATCTTTGCAAGAGATTATACATCTGAAGAGAGAGAGAGGGTTGAAGAATTTGAATACCGCAAAATCATTGAGACAATATTGAATAATTTGCCTATTGCTGTTTCTGTGAAAAATATGGAGACGGAAAAGTATATGATTTGGAATAAAAAGGCTGAAGAACTTTGGTTTGTATCAAGTGAAACCATGATTGATAATACAATTGAATCTGCTCCACACCTTCCTAAAAAAATTATTGAAATAGAACAAAAAGCAATAAAGGAGAATCAGCCGATTTCTGAGTTGATAAGTTGGGAAATGGAAGGAAAAGAATTTTTGATATTATTCTCTAAAGTTGTTGTTCCGTATTTTGATAAAGAAAAGTGGATTCTTTCTTCAGGCGTTGATGTTACTTATATGGCCGAGAAGGAGAAGGCCTTAATGAAACTCAATAATGAGTTTGCGATGGTTCAAAAAGCCGTTGGATTGGCAACCTGGTCATGGGATATTGACGCCAGTATGATTGCTTTTGACTTTACTTTCTTTAAGGGTTTTAAATCGGAATATTGTAAAAAGATGTTTATTTCCTATGAGGAATATCTGTCATATATTTCTCCGGAATATCGAGCATTTTTTAAGGTGTCTCTTGAAAAATTGGCTACCGGAGAATTGGATAATATAAATGAGGAGTACCTTATTGAAAATTTTAACGGAGTCGAAAGCATGTGGGTTGAATCTTTTTATATTACCGGAGAAAAAGATGATAATGGAATGGCAAAGGTTATAGTTGGAGGTTTAAGGATGATTGATGATCGTAAAAAAATGGAATCAGAGCTAGAAAAGGCGAAGAATGATGCAGAGGAATCCAATAGACTGAAATCTGCGTTTATTGCGAATATGAGTCATGAAATACGCACTCCACTGAATGCAATTATTGGATTTTCTTCTATACTTGCAGATATTTCCGATAAAAGGGAGAGAAAAGTATATTCCGAAATAATAAAGAGTAATAATAATATTTTATTGTGTCTGATAAATGACATTCTTGATATATCTAAAATTGAGGCCGGTACACTTGAATTTATATATACTGATGTTGATGTAAATCAACTTTTGGAGGAAATTGAACAAATTTTCAGGATTAAAATGAGTGAAAGCCCTGTCGAGCTCAAAATAGCTGAAGAAATCTCAAGATGTAATATCAGTACTGATAGAAATAGGTTGAGTCAAGTGATTACAAATTTGATGACTAACGCTATTAAGTTCACAAAAAAAGGGAGTATCACTTTGGGGTATAAAGTTTTAAATAATAACAAATTATATTTTTATGTAAAAGATACAGGATGTGGGATTTCTCCACATAATCTTAAATCTATTTTTGGTAGATTTGTGAAACTTGACCCATTTTCTCAGGGAACAGGAATAGGATTATCTATTTCTCAGGTTATAATTAATACTCTTGGTGGAGAGATTGGCGTTGAGTCCGAAGTAGATATAGGATCAACTTTTTGGTTCACACTTCCTTATTCTACAACGGTTACAATTAAAAAAAATCAGGTTAAGAAGAAAGAAAAGAATATATTATTAACTAATAAAGAAAAAATAAAAATTCTTGTTGCTGAAGATAATCTGAGTAATTATAAACTTATTTCATCTATTCTTAGTAAAAAATATGAATTGTATCATGCTTTGAATGGGGAAGAGGCTATTAAATTATTTAATGAGATTAACCCTGATCTAATTTTAATGGACATTAAAATGCCGTTAATTGACGGATATGAAACCACAATAAAAATAAGGGAAATATCCAAAATTATTCCGATAATTGCAGTAACAGCCTATGCTTCTCCAGATGATGAAAATAGGATTAAATCTGGAGGGTTCGATGACATAGTGATCAAGCCTGTAAATCCCGCTTTACTTAAAGAAAAAATAGAAGAAGCATTACTGTTTCCTAAAAAAGAAAAATAACAGATATGAAAAAAATATTAATAATTGACGACAAAGAAGCTATTGCGAAAGTACTGGCAATATATCTCTCTTCAGAATTTGAATGCATACATTTTGATAATCCTATAAAAGCATTGAAGTGGTTGCAGGAAAACAATAGTCCGGATTTGATAATACTTGATATCAGGATGCCTGAAATGTCAGGGGATGATTTTTTGATTTATTTAAAGCAGAATGATCTTTATAAGGATATTCCAGTAATAATGTTGTCAAGTGAAGATAGTAGTTCTGATAAAATAAGATTACTTTCCGAAGGAGCAGAGGATTATATAGTAAAACCGTTTAACCCACTTGAACTTAAAGTTAGAGTAAAAAAGATACTGGATTGATTTATAGCATATTATATATTGGGAATAATAGTGAGTATATTAATCATTTCACTAAGATATCCGACCATGAATTGTTTGTGGTTCCGGATGTTGTTGCTGTTGACGATGTAATGAAGAAAAGGCTTGTGGGTGCGAATATTATAGCTTTATATGAAAAGACACTCGATCATGAAGCCGATTATATTGGCATTGATTATTTGCGTACTAAGATAGCTGCATATAAGATATTGGTGGCGGATATGGAACTTAGCGAAATGGAGCGGCGCAATTATCTTCAGGTTGGCATAAATAATGTGGTAGTTCCATATATTGACAGAAATAAATTTCTGAAAATAATAAAATATATTCCTGAAAGATTGTTTGAGAAGGACTTAAGTGAAATTGACCATGATGTTCATTATTTCAAGTTGCCTTTTTTTAAGAGGTCATTTGATGTTTTGGTATCTTTGATTGCTTTAATAGTATTGTCCCCTTTGTTGTTGACTGTGGCTTTAGCAATAAAGATAGAAAGCAAAGGACCTATTATTTATAAATCAAAGCGGGCTGGTTGTAACTGGAAGGTGTTCAATTTTTTAAAATTTCGCTCAATGTACATTGATTCTGATAAAAAATTGAAACAGTTTTACGAGTTAAACCAGTATAATTCAATAAATGATGATAGTGCAGAGGAAGAAAATATAGTTATCCCCAATATAAGCGATTTGACGGAGAATGATGTGATACTTGTTTCTGATGATAGTACAGTATCTGAACAGACGTACTTGTCACAGGTTTCCCATGAGCAGAAAAAAGCTTTTGTGAAAATTGAAAATGATCCTAGAATCACAAAAGTAGGACGGTTTATCCGTAAATATAGTATAGATGAATTGCCACAATTGATAAATGTTTTTAAAGGGGATATGTCTATTGTAGGGAACAGACCATTACCTTTATATGAGGCTGAAAAATTGACTGGAGATGAATATATTACAAGATTTATGTGCCCAGCAGGCCTTACCGGACTTTGGCAGGTGGAAAAAAGGGGCGATTCCGGGGCACTTTCTCCTGAAGAGAGAAAGCAATTGGATATAAAATATGCCAAATCCATGTCAATGTGGTTGGATATAAAGATAATTTTCAAAACTTTTGGTGCATTCATACAGAAAGAGAATGTATAAAAATATTACTCTCATATATCACTTAAAAATTAATTGAATATGAAAAAAAGTTTTTTGCTTTTTTTATTTTTTGTTTTTTTGCCTATAAGTATTTATGCTCAGATTGAAAATTCTGTTGCAGTTGAAGATACCATAAAAGTGAAAGATAAAAATGTTTATTCAAGTTTAAAAGAATTTGATTTTTTTAATTTAGAAATTCCTCCGTTGGAGATACTTTTAGAGAACGCCCGTAACAGTACTGCATCTAAGGGATATGCTTTTCAGGTAGGTCAGGCCAAGAGTGAGCTATCTTCAGAGAGGCGTTCTTGGATGAATTATGTTAAATTATATTCAGCTTATCAATATGGTACCATGAGTAACCTTTCATTTATCTATTCTCCTGATTCTGGAGCATATATTGGAGAGAGACAAAGTATATGGAATGTTGGAGTTTCTTTTACGATGCCGATTGAGGAAATTTTTAATGGTCATAATAAAGTTAAAAAGAGACAATTAAGAGTGAAGGAACTAGAGTCCAATTATGATACCTGGTATGACGAGTACTCAATGGAGATTATTAGACAATATGTATCCGCTATTGAGTGTCTTGAATTACTAAAAATAAATATGGAGGCTCTAACAGTTGCTGATGCTCAATATAAAGTGTCTGAAAATGACTTTATTAATGGTAAAATTACTATTCAAGGTTTAAGTGTCCAAAAAAACATACAAAGAGACGCTATAACACAATATAATCAACTTAAATCTTCTCTTCTTAAATCTATTTTATTGCTTGAAGTAATGACGCAGACAAAAATATTGAGCAAATAAGCCATAAAATTTTAAAGACAAAATTATGAATTCGTTAACATATATATTGCGCTTTTTATACGGCAAAAGGTTCTGGTTGATTATTCTGCCAATAATGGCTTCTCTTGTTGCGATTAAAATGACAGAAAATCTCACGAAATACTATAGTGTTAAAACCACTATTTTCACCGGTGTGGTTTCGGGTTATGACATTGAGTCGGGTGATGGACAAACCGTTCAGGATTGGAATCGTATAAATAATGCTATGGATAATATAATGGAGATCGTTACAGCGCAAACCACACTGAAAAAAGTATCTATGAGATTATTTGCACAACATATGATGTATGGTGATCCTGAAAAGGATAATTTGTATATAACTTCTAAAAAATATAAAGAGCTGCTTAAAATAACACCGAAGGCAGTGCTGGATTTAGTTGATAAAAATTCCGAGGATACTACACTGAAGAGATTTTATGCTTATGAAAAAGTGGATCCAAATAATTTTTTGTATGGACTGTTCAATTATACTCACCCACATTACAGTAATGAGGCATTATCTAAGATAAAAGTAAAGAGAGTTGCTAGTAGTGATATGATAGAAATCTCATACGTATGCGATGATCCGGGGATTGCTTATAGTACACTCGTAATTTTGAATGAAGAATTTGTTAATCAATATAGAAAGCTCAGATTCGGAGAAACCTACGGAGTAATTGAATATTTTGAAAGTGAGTTGGCAAGAGTTGGTAAGATTTTAAGAGGCAGTGAAGATGAATTGACTAATTTCAATGTGGCCAATAAAGTTATTAACTATGATGAGCAGACAAAACAGATTGCTGCATTGAGCCGTGACTATGAACTAAATTATGAAAAAATATTATTGCGGTACCATAGTGCAAACAATCTTGTTCAGTCTTTGGAAGAAAGAATTGATAATCAATTGGTAAAATTGAAAAATAATACCATGTTCGTCGATAAAATGGGAAAAATATCGGAATTATCGTCTAAAATTGCAATGGCCGATTTATACAGAGTTGATACTGTCCAGACTGCAATAAATATTAAAACTTTAAATAATCAACTTGAGAAGCAAAAAAAGGATTTGTTATCTTTAACAAATGAAATAGGCATAATCAGTTATTCAAAAGAAGGTATAGCAACATCTGTTATTGTAGATCAATGGTTAAGTGCGCTTATAGAGCTTGAGCAATCAAAGGCGGAATTGCAGGTTATGATAGAAAGAAAGAAGCTACTTGATAGTCAATATGGAACATTTTCTCCAATAGGTTCCATATTAAAGCGTAAAGAGAGAGAGATAAATGTTTCCGAGCAGACATATTTGTCCTTGTTGACAGCTTTGAATAATGCAAGAATGAGACAAAAAAATCTTCAGATGTCATCTGCCACACTTAAAGTAATAAATGCTCCTGAATTCCCTATAACTTGTGAGCCAACAAAAAGAAAAATGATGGTGATTGCTACTTTTTTGGGGACTTTAATATTTCTATTAGGGTATTTTCTAATAATTGATTTGTTTGACAGGACATTAAGAGATAATTTACGTGCAGAACGTATTTTATCACACTCAATTATTGGAGCGATACCTTTTTTGCGGTTAAGATCCAAAAAGAGGAATACTATACTTCGGAGGATAATTGTTGCAAAATATCTGGGCAATAGTATATTGACCAAGGTTAATCAGAATAATCAGATAATATTGAATATTTTGAGTATTGAAAAAAAAGCCGGAAAAAGTTATGTGGCAAGAATGTTGGCCGAGTATTTCACTGAAATAGGTATGGAAGTAGCGTTGGTTTCTTACCATAAAGATTTTGATATTGAAAATAAAGAATTTTCTCATGGAAGTCCATTAAACAAATATGTAGATGAGAATCTTATTAAAGGAGCAAACGTTGTCATAGTTGAATATCCTCCGCTTAGAGACAGAAATATTCATAAATCTATTTTGATTGGTGCGCAGTTCAATTTGATGGTATTAAGGGCTGATTATTCGTGGAGAGATGTGGATCAACTTCTATTCAATCGGATAATTAAGCAAGTAAGCGAGGACAATTTGGATATCTGTTTAAATATGACAAAAGACTATGCGGCTGAAGTATTTACCGGACTGCTACCTCCTTATACTTTTATGAGAAAATTATCTTATAAATTCTATCAACAGGGAGCATCATCTACTACAAATGAGCAAAGCAAACTATAATGACAGAAGAGAAATCAGTTTTTTTACTTACTTGGCGCTGTTTTTCGGTATAGCTGCAGTTTGTCTTGTTACAGTAAAATTTGGTTATTTTTTTGGAATAGCTGTATCTTTTTTACCTCTTATTGTATATGTTTTTCTTAAATCACTGAATAATCCTTCATTGACAATGATGGAATTATTTGTGTTCAGTTATGTAATACCAATTGTCGGAAGATACTTTTATAATCTTCCTGTGGGAATAATAATGGATGTATTTGTTATATTCAATCTCTTATCTTTGATTATAATGTCCTGCTACAGGAAAATAGGATGGAAAAGAGGATGGAATGGATTAACTGTTGTTTCCATTATTTGGTTGATTTATTGTGTTTTTCAATTGTTTAACCCACAGTCAGCTTCTTCTGCAGCTTGGTTTGCAACTGTCCGTTCTTATGCCTTTTATCCATTGGCCTTGGCGATTTTTGTTCCTGTAGTTTTTCCTCATTTTAAAGATTTAAAAATTTTATTGGTAATATGGTCGGTGTTGACATTGCTGGCGGTTTTAAAAGCTTTGGTTCAAAAATATATAGGTTTTACACCTATTGAACTCGATTGGCTTTATAATAGAGGGGGGAGAACAACCCACATGATAGGCTCCGTAATAAGATATTTTTCTTTTTTTACTGATGCTGCAAATTTTGGAACAAATATGGGAATATCCATGGTTGTACTCTCCATCTCGGCATTCTCATTTAAAAATAAATGGGTGAAACGTTATTTTTTGATTGTATCAGCTTTTGCTTGCTATGGTCTATTGCTTTCCGGAACCCGCAGTTCAATTGTTGTTCCTTTAGTGGCTTTTGCCATATATATTATAATGTCAAAAAACGGGAAAGTAATATTATACGGAACTGTTGCCATAATTATTATTGTTGTGTTTTTTAGATTTACAGATTATGGGCAGGGTAATGCAATAATAAGAAGAACAAGAAGCGCTTTTTATCCTTCGAATGACAAATCATTCGTTGTCAGGCTTGAAAACCAGAAAAAACTGAAGGCATATCTTGCGGATAAACCGTTTGGGGTCGGGCTTGGATTGGGAGGAGGAAAAGCTCTTGAATATGCTCCCCATGCTTTTGCATCACAAATACCTACCGACTCGTGGTTCGTTATGGCTTGGGTTGAGTCGGGGATTATTGGTCTGGGACTCAGATTGATACTTTTTATGTACGTTGCTTGCTATGGGGCCTGGGTAGTAATGTTTAGAATCAAGAATAAAGATGTGAGGAGGATTATAAGTTCATTTTTAGGGGTATATATTGGGACTCTTACTAATCTTTATGCAAATGAGGTACTTGTTTTTCCTAACAGTACTATTTTTTATATGATACAAGCGTTTTTCTTTGTTGCTTTACTTTATGATAAAGAAAATTTGGAAGATAGTGAAACTAAAACAAAAAAGTTAGAAGCATGAGTTTGATTTCTATAATAACAGTAAATTATAATGGTTTTAAATTGACCGTCGACATGATAGAGTCTATTAAAAAATATCTATTTGTCCCGTATGAAATAATAGTAGTCGATAATGGATCTATTGAAAACGAAGCTGAAAAAATAGGAAAACTTTTTATTGAGGTTACAGTTGTTAGGAGTGATAAAAATCTTGGATTTGCAGGTGGAAATAATTTAGGAATAAAAAGAGCAAAGGGTGATTATATTTTTTTACTCAATAATGACACTTACATTATTGATGATTCTATAAAATATCTATGTGAATTTCTTGATGAGAATAGTCAATATGGTGCTGTATCTCCAAAAATAAAGTTTGCATCATCTAATCTTGTTCAATTTGCCGGATATACCCCTTTGTCAAAAATTACTATAAGAAATAGTGTATTTGGTTATAAAGAAGAGGATAAAGGGCAGTTTGATTTTTCTCACGAGACTCCATATGTTCACGGTGCTGCAGTAATGGTAAAAAAAGAACTATTTGAAAAAGTAGGATTAATGTCTGAAATCTTCTTTCTTTACTATGAGGAGCTTGATTGGTCGGAAAGGATAAAAAGAGAGGGGTATATGATTGGGTATGATCCCAGGTGTCAGATATTTCATAGAGAAAGTTCTACTACAGGGGTTGAAAGTTCTCTAAAGATTTTTTATATGACCAGAAACAGACTACTTTTTAGCTGGAGAAACAGAAAAGGGATAGTACGTTTGTTTTCGATATTATATCAGATATGCATTGCTGCACCAAAAAATATAGTTGTTTATTTTATTAAGAGACGTCAGGACTTATCGGTATCTATTTTAAAAGGTGTATTTGCTTTTTTTGAATTAAAAAATAAATCACAGCATTAAATATGAAAGCATTGATAATTATTGAGTGGATAATCTTTTTTTTACTTGCTGTGCCAGTAGCGTATCTTTTCTTTTTTGCCGTTATGTCTAAATTAAAGAAAAAGAAGAAGTATGCTAAATCCCACAAAAATAGTCGCATAGTGATTGTTTTTCCGGCTTATAAAGAAGATTTGGTTATTGAGCAATCGATAAATGCTGCTCTTTGCCAAAACTATCCTAGGGATTGTTATGATATAGTATTAGTAGCTGACAAATTCGAATCCGAAACAATAAATAAATTGTCAAAACTTCCCATTAAATTACTTGATGTTAAATTTGAGAATAGTTCTAAGGCGAAAGCTTTAAAATATGCGGTAAGCACATTAAAAGATGCCGAATATGATATTCTGGTAATATTAGATGCAGATAATATCATACAGAATGATTTCCTGTCATTAATTAATGATGCATATAATGCCGGAGCAAAGGTTATGCAGACTCACAGAAAAGCAAAAAATTTAAATACGGATATTGCCATACTTGATGCTATTAGTGAAGAGATGAATAACTCTATTTTAAGAAAAGGGCATGCGGCAGTAGGACTTTCTGCCGGACTAATTGGTTCTGGGATGGCGTTTGATTATAAGATATTCAATGATATTGTAGGGAAGCTATCCTCTTCCGGAGAGGATAAGGAGATGGAAATGTTGCTTTTAAGACAAAAAATATTCATTGAGTATTTGGAGGATGTATATGTTTTGGATGAGAAGATACAAAAAAGCAGTGGTTTTTACAATCAAAGAAGAAGATGGGTGGCCGCTCAATTCTATTCTTTGGTCAGCTCAATAAGTGACCTTCCAAAGGCTTTGTTATCCCGAAATATTGATTATGTAAACAAATTGATACAATGGATGTTTCTGCCTAAGATTTTATTAATGGGGCTGATTTTTACGATTTTTATTATCGTCCTTTTTGTAAACCCGGTGAATGCCATTAAATGGGGCGCATTATTGTTTTGTATACTACTTTCTTTCTGGTTGGCTATTCCAAAATATCTTAAAAATGTCCATTTAGCGAGAGCTTTCTCAAAAATCCCTTTATTATTTGTGTTGATGGGCTTAAATCTATTCAGAATAAAGGGAGCAAAGGATAAATTCATTCATACAGACCATGGTAAGAAAAAAATAAAAATTGCAATTGAGGCGCAGAGAATTTTTCGGAAAAGAAAACATGGGATGGATATAGTAGTTCTTGAAAATATACTCGAATTACAAAAGTTAGATAAGGATAATGAATATTATATAATTGTACGTCCTGGAAAAGATGTGTGTGTTAATCCAAGCGACAATTTTCATATTGTAAAGATTCCATGCCCGATTTATCCTATTTGGGAGCAAATATTGTTGCCTATTGCTCTTGCTGTGCTAAAACCAGACTTGGTTCATTGTACAAGTAGTACTGCCCCTTTGCTTTGCAGGTTTCCTTTATTGCTGACAATTCATGATATTTTTTTCATGGAAGATAATATAAAGCATAATTTTTCTATATATCAGAATGTAGGAAGGATATATAGAAAATACATCATCCCCTATGTATCCAGAAAGGCTAAAAAAATCATTTCTGTTTCCAGATATGAAAGGGAACGTATAATTGCTGCTTTCTATCTCTCTCCTGATAAGGTAGTTACTATTTATAATGGCGTTGGAAGCCATTTTTCAAAAGTGGAGAATTATAAGGATATAACCAAGAACTATATATCAGATGATGAATATTTGTTTTTTTTGGGGAATACAGATCCAAAAAAAAACACTGAAAGAGTATTGACGGCATATTCTATTTATTTAAAAAAGTCAGAAAACCCAAAACCTCTTTTGATAGCCGATCTTAAAATAGATGTTATAGATTATTTGTTAAAGCAAAATGATATTGAAGAGATAAGACCTTATTTGAGGTATCCCGGTTATATATCTAATTCTTACCTTCCTGCTATTTACAGTGGAGCATTTGCTTTTTTATACCCCTCTATAAGAGAGAGTTTTGGAATTCCAATTCTTGAATCAATGGCATGTGGAACGCCTGTAATAACTTCCAATTTATCTTCTATACCTGAAATTGCCGGAGAAAATGCAATTATGGTCAATCCGTATAGTGAAGATCAGATAGCTTCCGCCATAATCAGATTGGAAAAAGATCCTGATTTTGTTAATAAACAAATAGAATACGGATTACATCGAGCCGCTGATTTCTCATGGAAAATTACCGCTTGTGAATTGCTTAAGCAATATAAAAACATAACTGGGGAATAATATTATTTTCTATATTTGTTTATTATCGGATAAAAGACAAAATAAAATAATCTTTATGAAAGTACTTATTGTTGGTACAGGGTATGTCGGTTTGGTCACCGGTGCCTGTTTTTCTGAAATGGGAGTAGATGTCAGATGTGTTGATGTCGACAAAAATAAAATTGAAGGGTTGAAGAATGGCATAATGCCAATATATGAACGAGGTCTCGAAGATATAGTGATCAAAAACTATAAGGCGGGAAGACTTGGTTTTTCCACAGATCTTGAATCCTCCATAAATCTATCAGACGTGATTTTTAATGCTGTAGGAACTCCTCCTGACGAGGATGGAAGTGCTGATTTGAGATATGTTCTTGACGTTGCCAGAACTGTTGGCCGCAATATGAATAAATATATGTTGGTAGTTACAAAGAGTACTGTTCCTGTTGGCACGGCAGATAAAGTAAAAAAAACCATAGAGGAAGAATTGGATAAAAGAGGCTTGAATATTGATTTTGATGTAGTTTCTAATCCTGAATTTTTGAAAGAAGGAGATGCTATAGATGATTTTATGAAACCTGATCGCATAGTAATCGGAATAAGTAGTGAAAAGGCCAAAAAGATAATGGAGCGTCTTTATAAACCATTTATGGTTAATAATTACAGGATAATATTTACTGATGTCCATTCTGCAGAGATGATAAAATATGCCGCAAATGCCATGCTTGCGACAAGAATTTCTTTTATGAATGATATAGCCAATCTTTGTGAAATAGTCGGAGCTAATGTGAATATGGTAAGAAAGGGAATAGGAACTGATAGCAGAATAGGTCCTAAATTTTTATATCCTGGTTGTGGTTATGGTGGAAGCTGTTTTCCAAAGGACGTTAAGGCTCTTATAAAAACGGCACAACATAATGGATATGAAATGAAGGTACTGGAATCTGTTGAGAGCGTAAATGAAAAGCAAAAATCAGTTTTGTATTCAAAAGTATTTGATTACTTTAAAGGGGAATTAAAAGGGCTTGTAATTGCAATATGGGGCCTTGCTTTTAAGCCTGAAACAGATGATATGAGAGAAGCCCCCGCATTGATAATCATTGATTTGTTATTAAAGGCCGGATGCAAAATAAAGGTATATGATCCTGTTGCTATTCCGGAGGCAAAGCGTAGATTGAGAGACTCGATTACTTACTGTAATGATAAATATGAAGCAGTGATTGATGCTGATGCTCTTTTACTTATTACAGAATGGAAAGAGTTCAGAATTCTAAATTATTCAGTCTTGAAAAACACTATGAATAAGCGTGTTATTATTGACGGAAGAAATATATATGATGTTGATGAGGTAAGAGATAATGGCTTTACTTATTTCGGAATTGGTATCAATTGAATTTGGATCAAATTTTGAATGTATTACTATTAATAATAAATAAACATAAATATGAAGAGGTTTGCGCAAGTGGCACTAGTCCTTAGCATTATACTGATGTGTGCTGGCCCAATTGAGGTGTGGGGACAAAACAGGAGAACAAGTAGTTCTAGCGAAAGAAAAACCGAACAAAAAACCGAACAAAAAACTGATAAGAAAAAAGAATCTGCCGATAAAAAGTCTGCTAATATCAAAAAAAGCGAAAAGAGTGAGATTAAAGTGGATCCATCAAAATCTTCTTATACAAGAAAAAAAACAAATTCAACTGTAAGTACAGACAGGAATGATAATAAAAGAAGTAAAACTGATGCAAGGAACATTTCCGCTCAAGATCGTAGGAAAAATTCTTTTTCAACACAAAAAAAGTCTGCTGTAAAAGATTACAGAAAAGGGTCTCATGAAAATAGAAGTGTGAATAACAGAGATAAGTATGATAGTAGGTTTAAGCAGCCTAATGCTATTCAATATCACAAAAATCCTCCTGTTCCACGTAAAAACTGGGAAAGGCCATATTTAAAAGACAATCACAGACCATCTCCATCAAATAGATATGGGAATCATCATTTTGGATACAGAAGCAATAGCATTCCTCGTCAAGCAAAAACTTGGTTGCACGGTAACGTAAAATACTATTACTATAATGGTATTTATTATCGTCCTTACCTCTATGGTGGTTATGTTGTCTGTCGTCCACCTATTGGTACACGCTATCTGTCAACAATGTTGGATATTGCTCTTACTGCAGCCGCAATAAATTATTATAATACTTTGGAAGATATGGAGCATGATGCTATTCGATTGGCTGCATATTATTCTTCTTATAACAATAATTATATTCCTCGAAGCGCACAAGAGATTGCATCGAATATTCCTAATGAAGATTCTCAATATTATTATGAAGAAGGAGTTTTCTATACATTAAAAAATGGTCAATATTATGTAATAGAGCCTCCTATAGGAGCTCTTTTAACTCAACTTCCTGAGGATTACGAAGAGATTGAGCTAAATGGAAATACTTATTATCAGGTTGAGAATACTCTTTACAAGACAACAGTTATTGATGGTGCACTTTATTTTGAAGTAGTTTGCAATTTGTGATTGGGTCTTTCTCCGGTTTTAAGATTATATTGAATTGTTGCAGGGTTTCCTGCAGCGTATGAGTATGGAGGAATTGAATTTCTTACAACGCTACCGGCAGAAATGACGGAATGCGTTCCAATTTTTATTCCTGCGCAGATTATGGTATTGGCACCGATGAGAACATCGTCTTCAATAGTAATGCGATATGAATATGTACCCTGTAAAATAATAGGAGTGGCTATATCTTCATAGTTATGATTCAGACCAGAGAAAAGACAGTGCTGTCCGGTCAATACGTAATCACCAATAATGGTTTCTCCTAATACAACACTTCCAATGCCTATGCGACTATAGTCACCAATAATGATAGGGCCCATTGCATTATTTAGAGTAACATTCTGTTCTATTATTGATTTGTATCCCAACGAAAATAGATGATATGGGTAGAGATCCCTTCTGACCTTTGGCGATATATATGATCCCTTCTTTCTTTTTATCAAAAAAGGCATAAGCAAATTTCTCACCCACCACCTTGGCCTTGTTCTAGGGTGCTCAATTAATCTGTGAACTTTATGCTTGACAGCCGGATGTGCCTGCAACCATTGATATAATCTGCTTATCATTAATTTTTATTTGCAATATACTAAAAAAAATAATTAATATTAATTAACAAATATAACGGTTATAGTTCAATATACTAAAAGCAAGACCCATCCAAAGAAGTAGAGCATTTTTCATTTTCAAGTTCAAACTCTAGTGTAATGTGCTGGATATTATATTTTTCTAAAATATTTTTTATTTTGTGCTTTATATCTTCATTGTTCTCCTGAGAATTAACCACAATATGGGCTGTAAGTGCATTTTCAGTAGTGCTTATTGCCCATATATGGATATGGTGAATATCAATAATGTGGGGTTCATATTTTAGAATGATGTTTTTAATATCATTCGGATTTATTCCTTCAGGTACACCATCAAGGGATAGACGAAGGCTTGTTTTGAATAAAGAATAAGTGGATAAGAATATTACGACCGCTATTGCAATTCCAATGAGAGGATCAATTATTGACCATCCGGTCAATGATATTGCTATTCCCGAAACAAGAACGCCAACAGAGACTAATGTATCTGCAATCATATGTAAGTAAGCACCTTTTACATTTATATCTCTCTTTTTGTCTTTCATGAACAGCCATGCCGTGAATGCATTTATAATTATACCTACTCCGGCTACCCAGGCAATTACATCACCTTCTATAGGTTGCGGATTTGCAATTTTATGGATACTTTCTGCTATTACTACTCCTACTACAACTAAAAGTGCGCATCCGTTTACCAGTGTGACAAGTATGGTACTTTTTTTATATCCGTAAGTATATTTTTCCGATGGCTTTACTTGCATCAGTTTAAATGCAAGTAGAGATAAGGCAAGTGATGCTACATCAATAAGATTATGTCCTGCATCTGATATCAATGCCATAGAGTTGACAATAATACCGGTGCTTAATTCAACTATGACAAATAGAATATTTAGTACTATCCCCCATGTAAATGCTTTTGTGAGACGGTTGATAGTATGATTGTGCTCGTGATTATGCTCTTCAAACATATATATTATTGATAAAATACTGCAGTTCCGGCAATGGTAACCATAAGCATTGAACCACCTTGTCCAACTGTTTCATAGTCAATGTCTATCCCTATTACAGCATTTGCTCCTAAAGCTTCAGCTTGTTCCCTCATCTCATCTGTAGCTTGTATACGCGCTTCGGAAATAACTCTTTCATAAGTAGACGATCTTCCTCCGACAATGTCGCGAACACCGGCAAGTATATCTTTAAAAATATTAGCACCAATGATAACTTCACCGGTTACCATTCCATAATATTTTACAATTTCCTTATCCTGAATTACATTAGTAGTGATCATTAACATGATAGTATGTATTAATTACAAATTATTGATTATAAAGATATATTTATTCAGCGTATATTTTGATTATGTTCAAAACAACTTCAGTAGCTTTTTTCATACTTTCAAGAGGAACAAATTCCAGCTTTCCATGAAAATTGTGACCACCGGCAAAGATATTTGGACAAGGAAGCCCCATAAAAGAGAGTCTTGCTCCATCAGTACCTCCACGAATAGGCTGGATGTGAGGAACAATATCTGCCATTTCCATAGCTTTCATTGCCTTTTCTACTAAGTGATAGTGAGGTTCTATTTCTTTACGCATATTATAGTATTGATCTTTCATCTCAATAGTGAGAATACCTCCATATTTTTTATTCAGAAAGTCTATGCAATTTTGCATTATGGCTTTTTTTGCTTCAAATTTATTGAAATCATGGTCTCTGATGATATATTGCATGGTGGCATCCTCCACATTTCCTTTAAAATTGGTGATATGGAAAAACCCTTCATAGTCCTGAGTAAATTCTGGTCTTTGTTCAACAGGTAGCATCGCATTTAGTTCCATTCCTATAATCATGGCATTGACCATTTTCCCTTTTGCACTGCCCGGGTGAATATTGCAACCCTTAATAAATACTTTTACGCCAGCCGCATTGAAATTTTCATACTCCAATTCACCTATCATTCCTCCATCCATAGTATAGGCATATTTTGCACCGAATTTTTGTACGTCAAATGCATCTACACCTCTGCCTATTTCTTCATCTGGGGTAAACCCTATTTTTATTTCTCCATGTATAAATTCAGGATGAGCCATCATATACTCAGCCGCACACATTATTTCTGCAATACCTGCTTTATCATCAGCACCCAATAGAGTCGTCCCATCGGTAGTAATTATCGTTTGTCCTTTATACTGAGCCATTTCAGGGAAGTCTGATATTTTAAGAAATATTTTCTTTTCAGTATTCAGCACTATATCTTTTCCATCATAATTTTTGATTATATGAGGTTTAATATCTGCGCCGGAAGCATCAGGGGAAGTATCAACGTGAGCAATAAAACCTAAGACAGGTACATCTTTATCTGTATTTCCTGGGATTGTAGCCATTATGTAGCCAAACTCGTCCAGAGATGCATTTTTAATACCCATTTCTTTCAGCTCTTTGACAAGCTGTTTAGATAAGTCTAATTGCTTTATGCTTGATGGCTGATCATCACAATCAGGATCAGACATAGTATCGAATGAGATATATCTCAAAAATTTATCTAAAATATTTTCCATATATTTATTTAATTAAAAAAAAACAAACTAAATCCCATAATTATCATACCACTAATGACCCCGATTATGGCTACATGGTGCCTGCCATATTTTTCTGCAGTCGGCAGGAGTTCATCAAGGGAAATATAAATCATAATACCGGCCACTGCCGCCAAAATTATTCCAAGAAATGAATTATTAAATAAGTTCTTTAATAGAAAGAACCCTATTATTGCTCCCAGAGGCTCTGCTAGACCGGATAATAATGAATAGGTAATAGCTTTTCCCCTACTTTTTGTTGCATAATAAATTGGAACGGCAATGGCAATACCTTCAGGAATATTATGTATTGCAATTGCAATTGCAATACTTATACCGGCTTTTGTGCTGCTCATAGCACTTACAAAAGTAGCCATGCCTTCAGGAAAGTTGTGTATTCCTATCGCAATAGCAGAAATAACCCCAATCCGCATCAATCCCTCTTTATTAAATGACGGTTCTCCCTTCTTCTTTATATATAACTTATTTACTTCGTGAGGGTTTTCACTAGCCGGAACCAGATTGTCTATTATTGCAATCAATGCCATTCCTCCAAAGAAAGCTAATAAAGTATATAAAAATCCTGTTTTATCTCCATATAATCCTATAAGTGACGTCTTAGCCTCAGTGAAAAGTTCAACAAATGAGATGAAAATCATTACACCTGCCGAAATCCCGAGTGCAGCAGATAAAAAATTCTTATTTAATTTCTTTGTAAAGAATACTATTATTCCCCCTATGCCTGTCGACAGACCGGCAAGAAGTGTTAAAGTTAGGGCAAATAAAATACTGTTATCCGAATTAAACATTTACTTTATTTCTTTTTTTGCCTTTAAGCAGTCAAATACAAGATAAGCAATAATACCAAGGTAAGCTATAATTGCAATTGCTTCAGCCGAGTGCGATCCTTGCCACGTACTGTTAAGTATATTTATACCTGAAAAACGTAGAACAGCACTTACAACACCCATCAATGCACCACCGGCAATAAACCCAGAAGCCAATAAGGTACCTCTGTCTTTGCGTGCTTCATTTAACGCTTTATCTTTACTTCTTGTGCTTACAAACCAAGCAATGGCACCACCTACTAATAGAGGCAGGTTTAGTTCCATTGGTATAAACATTCCTAATGAAAAAGCCAATGCCGGAACTCCAAATAGCGTGAGAACAATTGCAATAATTGCTCCTATTCCATATAGAAGCCAAGGTGCTCCGCCTCCAGACATCAATGGTTCAATAACTGCGGCCATTGCATTTGCCTGAGGTGCCACTAAAGCATTTTCTCCTGTAAACCCATAAGTCTTATTAAGTACAATTATTACACCTCCGACTGTTGCTGCTGCAACGAGAGTTCCCAGAAATTTCCAGCTTTCTTGTTTTTTAGGAGTGCTTCCCAACCAATATCCTACTTTTAAATCGGTAACGAATGCACCTGCAACAGAAAGGGCAGTACAAACAACTCCGCCTATTATTAGTGCCGCTGTCATACCCGCCGTTCCTTTAAGTCCTGCGGCAACCATAATTACTGATGTGAGAATTAAAGTCATCAATGTCATACCGCTCACTGGATTTGTACCTACAATTGCAATTGCATTTGCCGCAACCGTTGTAAACAAAAAAGCTATAATTCCGACAACTAATATTGCTATGACTGCATGCCATATATTCGTAACAACTCCGAAATAGAAAAAAACAAATGTCAAAGCTAAAGTTGCAAGTACACCTATGGCAACTATTTTCATTGATATGTCGCGTTGAGTGCGAATATTTTCTTTATCTACATTTTCTTTTTTCCCTCTCAACTCTTTAGCTGCAAGACCTAAAGCTGATTTGATGATTCCGGCTGATTTGATTATGCCTATAACTCCTGCTGTAGCGATTCCTCCTATGCCTATATGCCGTGCATAAATTTTAAATATATCTTCAGGGGGCATGGACCCTATAGTCGCCATAAGCCCTGTATTCATCATATCCAGGACATCAGGTCCCCAGATAAGGTTCATCAGTGGAATTATAACCAGCCAGACAAGAAATGAACCACAACAAATGATAAAAGCATATTTTATTCCTATAATATACCCAAGGCCTAGGACAGCAGCTCCAACATTCATTTTTATTACAACTTTTGCTTTTTCAGCAATGGCTTCTCCCCATGGTATAATGCGTGTAGTAATTGTTTCCGACCACCATCCGAATGTTGATACTATAAAATCATATGCTCCACCAATCAATCCGCTAACGAGCAAAAGTTTTGCTCCTTTTCCGCCGGTCTCTCCGCTTACAAGTACTTGTGTTGTGGCTGTGGCTTCAGGGAAAGGATATTTACCATGCATTTCTTTTACAAAGTATTTTCTGAAAGGAATTAGAAAAAGAATGCCTAAAATGCCACCTAATAGGGAACTAAAAAAGACTTTTGAAAAATCAACTGTTAATTCAGGATATTTGTCCTGCAATATGTATAATGCAGGAAGAGTAAAAATTGCACCTGCCACAATTGCTCCTGAACATGAGCCGATTGACTGGATGATTACGTTTTCCCCAAGCGAATTTTTTCTCTTTAAGGTACTTGAAAGTCCTACTGCTATTATTGCTATAGGAATTGCCGCTTCAAATACTTGTCCTACTTTTAAACCTAGATATGCTGCGGCAGCAGAAAAAATGATAGTCATTATAATGC
>Ga0265297_10002269_pt1 | contig 40050 bp, 52 predicted proteins | sample Munlanlwell13791_FD_192502 | JGI IMG/M metagenome (GOLD analysis project Ga0265297, IMG submission 192502) | Leachate microbial communities from a municipal landfill in Southern Ontario, Canada - Leachate well 137-91 | ecosystem: Engineered > Solid waste > Landfill > Unclassified | place...
CCTGTTTTACTCTGCCATTGTCGTCTACGCGATCTTGACGTCAACCCCTCACACGAAAACACTGGATACCGAGACCGCTACGCTTACGGAAGCGATTACAAGCGCAGCCGTAAGACACGCTCCGCTCACATCAGAAACGGCCACCTTGACTGAAACAATTACTCAAACGCTGCACTCGTGGCTGGTACGAGTTTGGCACATAATTTTTGGATAATATGACCGCACACGCAAAAACATTAGACGAGACAGCGACCGTCACCGAGAGTTTTCTCAAAACGCTCGTAAAGACATTTTACGATGGAATTGTTTTTAACTACCGGGCGGCCGTAGATTTATTGCTGGATTATACGGCTGACGCTTTGCCGTACATTGCCCGCTATACTGCCGAGTCAATTACGTTCGCACCAGAAACATTGGACGGCGGCGCGACGACAGTGCCATTGGACGACGAGGAAAGATCAGCCGACATTACTCTGCCATTTACTTTTACTTTTTTTGACCGAGCGTACACCACATTCTGTATTGCCTCTAACGGCTGGATACACTTCAAAGACCCGACAGGGTACTCGTATAGTGATTATGCGTGGCTATATGCTTATGAGTTTAATCAATATGGTCAATCCCCCCATTCTTTTATCGCCGGGATAGTAAAAGACCTTGACCCGAGTGCGGCCACTGGTAGCGGTACGGTTAAATACCAAACATTCGGTACAACGCCAAACCGGATTTTCGTGATTGAGTTTAGTGGCGTGGCGGAGTTTGACTACACGGGTACGTCGGACGTTACTTTCCAAATCCAGTTAAGGGAGGCCGATAACAGCATTGAGATACACACCACAAGCGCGACCAACGCGGACGGGTTCAATGCGCTGCAATGGATACAGGGCTGGACTGGCGCCGGTATTGACTACGATGGCCGAGGAAAGTGGACGCCGATCAACACGTTGACCGAGGACGCCGTACGGTTTGCGCTTAATCCGTCATACGGAACGGCCGCGTGGAATAAAAATGATACTGAAGGTGTGACAAAGCCAACGACCGAGGAGATTGCAGCAGGGAAGCTACATATCAAAGTTGAAGCGCCGACGGTAGATGAAAGCCAATATATTAAATACTTTAAAAGTAATTTTGATGATGGGGAATTGATCGGCGGGGCATTTATAAATACTAAAGTCCTCAATGCCGATGGCAGGGGCTACAACTCATATTACGAGATTTATTTTCAGTTCGGTAATTTTTATATGGGTTGTTATTTCTATTTTTTTGGCAATGAGCTTGTTGTGTTTGTGGCTGACGAAATTGGCATTTACAATGTAGGGATTGATGACTGGTGGCAGGATTGGGGAGTTGCCTACGTGACTTCGGCGGACTATCATACGATCGGCTTGGTTATTGATACGGAAAACAATATCGGCTTTCTTTTAGTTGACGGTATAGTGAGAGCGGGCACAATGCTTGGTGACAGTTATATTGAGGAGGAGGAAACGCCCGTGTTCAGTAGTAGCGTTGAGATTAACATTGGAGCGTATTACGAGAGTGAGTATTCTTGGGAGGGTTTGATGGAGCTGAACATTGACTCAATTCAATTAAAAGCCACGTCTGATCCGGCCACAATGCTCTCGGTAGGACACCCGACAAACTTGACCGAGACGGTCACGCTGGAGATTGACAAGTCAGGCGTACTGCACCGTAACCTACCCGGTGATACACTGACGCTGACCGAGACGATTATCAATACGTTTGGGCGGTTGCTGACCGAGGTGGCCACAATTTCCGAGTCGTTTGACAAAACGCTCGGGCGGATATTTTCGGAGACACTGACATTGACCGAGTCGTTTATTAAGCAGTGGGCGAGGGTGTTGACCGAGGCGCTTGGTTTGACCGAGACCTTTACGAAACTACGGAGGGTGTTTGCGCCGGTCACGGCCGAAACCTTGACATTGACCGAGTCGTTTTTCAAAGGAATGATCAAAAAAATCTCTGAAACCTTGACATTGACCGAGTCGTTTTCGCACCTGCCGCGCAAGATATTTTCCGAAACATTGGCGCTCACTGAAACATTTGATCATAAAGTCCGTAAAATACTGTCGGAGATTGCCACGCTTACCGAAACGTTTATCAAACAGCGCCGGTCGTTCAAGGTCTTGACAGAAACCCTGACTCTTACTGCAACATTGGTCAAAAAGTTCAAGCTCACTGCCCTTGAAGTGTTTACCCTGACCGACACAATACTGCGCCGGCTGAACGGTATGATCGTGCGCTGGACTAAAGTGGCGAAGGACGTACTCGGTTGGACGAAGGTGGCCAAAGACACCACGGACGACTGGACGAAGCAAGACAAAGATTTTTAACGATAGTATAATATACATAGCTCTACGCATTGCGCGAGAGAAAGGGGGGCGAGGTGCACACCGTGCACTGTTTACTCACTAAACACACGAGTCAGCCCCCCTATAATTTCAAACTTATGATAAAAGCATTAGAAACAATGGCAGTGATCCCCGGCGGCGGATTCAAAGACCCGGTGTATAAGAAACGCTGGGGGTTTGAGCATTTGGCTGCCGATTACTTTGCCGTATATGTGCTCGTGCGTGCGCCCAAAGACGGCGAGTTTATTGGTTGGCAATGGGGCAAAGAGGGCGGTTGGTGGCTGTTGTTCAGAATGGACGACGGGTATTTACTCCGCGCCGCGCACCACAGCAAACGTATTGCCGCGCTTGGCCGGCAAAAAGAGGGTACGGTTTTGGCTGTCACCGGTAACACCGGTACGCACCGGGACGGTACGCCGAACGACCCGCATTGGCATTGTGAAATAATTAACCCACTCGGGGTGCACGTTGACCCTGAATGGTATTTTAATCAACCTAACGTAAAACCTATGACGGATTACAACAATTCAGTCGTCCGCAACCCGGACGATGGCAGTTTCTATTTTTTCAAAAAGAGCAAGCAGTTTGAGATGGCACGGCAGCCGCTCTCGGGCAACACGGTCGCGTTCGCTCTCCTCACCTTAAAGCAGGTTTGGAAAGACAAGGACTACGAGCACATTTACGAAATGAACACGCAGAAAATCAAAGAGTACGCCGTGGTGTGGGAGTTTTTTGGCGGAGAGGATCAGTCATACATTGACGCGCATAAAAACGGCTGATATGAGCGACTGGACGGTTGACACCTTAAAAGAGTTCTTGGTTTCTCTGATTGACGAACGCGACAAGCGGTACGAGCAAAGGTTTAATGAACACGAGAAGTCAAACACGTCCGGGTTCAATGCGGCAAAGGAGGCCGTGCTCAAGGCCGAGGCAGCTACGGAAAAACGCTTTGAAGGTGTCAATGAGTTTCGCGCGACACTGGCCGACCAGCAACATACCTTAATGCCCCGCGCCGAGGTGGAATTGAGCATAAAAGCAATCAACGACAAACTCACCTTACTGTCAGGGTATGACACCAAACAAACAGGAGAGAAAGTCGGCGTTAAAATGGGCTGGAGCTGGGCAGTCGCAATTCTCGCTTTAGCTGCCGCCGTATTCGCCTTCCTTGAACGATAAATAAATAACAAAACTTTATGGGAGAGTATCTAACATTCAGTGCAGTCAGCGTGATCCTGTCTTTGGTGACGGCCATAATTGTCGGCTGGAACGCTATACGGAAACCGCAGGCGACAATGGGTGACGAAGTCAAAGACCTCAAGGCCGTAATGCAATCGCACAAAGACACGAATACGCTGGAAATCTCCCAGCTCCGTGACGCTTTTATTGATATTAAAAAGAACGACCTGCACGAAATGAACTGCCGGCAGGACAGTTTTGCCCAGTTGATGATTGACCAAACGAAGGAGATGGCGCAGATCAGGGGGCAGCAGGACGTCATTATAAAATTGTTAATGAGAAAATAAAATGCCGCAAATACTCATAGACAACGTCAACCTCGGCGGTATCGCCGACAGCAAATATCTCGGTTCGCAAAAGTCAGTCAGCGCGCTGGTCGGCCTTGACATACACTCCGAGCCCGGGATTATCAAGGTCAACCAAAAGCTGACCAAAGAGTCGGGCACTACGGTTGACGATTTTGTTAAAATAATGTTTGTCGCCTCTAACGGATCAACGTACCTGTTCGGTTCAACCAACGGCAAGATATGGGAGCGGGAGTCGTCAGGCACGTACACGCTGCGGCACACAGCCGCGCCAGCCGCCGGTGCAGTTGGGATTACCGGTGCGTTTGAGGATCAGGGTTATATCTACTGGATAACCGAGAAGCGTATCGGACGGTGTGCGACGCCAGCCGCCGGTGGTGCGTTTGCTGCGCCCGCGAATGACTGGGCAACGCTGACAACCAGTGAGACCGCCTACCACCACGCGATCCAGCTCAACCTCATCAATTATTTTGCCAACGGCAAGTACATTTCACAGGTTGAGAGTGGCGTGTTTACCGAGAATGGCTTGGACTTAAAACCGGGAGTCAGGGTCAAGTGTTTAGCGCCGTATGTGACCGAACTTTTGGCCGGGAGTTTTATTACTGAAAACAGCAACGAGACACACTGCTACCGGTGGAATACGTGGAGCTTGAGCTTCACGGCTGACGACCTTGTGCCGGATAACGGTATCAACTGTTTCCTGCCGACTGACAATTACGTGCTGGTGCAAGCCGGCAATAAGGGTAATTTTTACGTTTACACCAACGACCGGTTGGAGTGGCAGTTTCGGTTGCCCGGTGACTGGCTGAACAAGACAGCACTGGTGCACCCGGGAGCTGCGGCCAATTTCAATAATATGCCGCTATTCGGCCTGTCCAACGTTTCAAGCAATCCGGCGCTGCAAGGTGTGTACAGTTATGGTCGGCGTGACCCAAAATACCCAAACGTGCTGAACCTTGAGTACGTCATTTCGCCTAATAAAACAGCCAGCATTGAAGTCGGCGCGATCTGCGTGGTGGGCAGTATTATCCTTGTTTCGTGGAAGGACGGGACGACGTACGGCGTGGACAAACTGGACACGTCGCTCAAGTACACGGCTGCTTACTTGGAGAGCCGGCTCATTACGATTGACCGCGTTAACCAAACAGACGCGGTTATCCGGGCGTGTTACCGCAGCTTGCCGGCCGGCACGAACATCACTATTAAAATTAAAAAGGATCACGCGGCAGCGTGGTCGGCAGCGCTTGCTACCAAACTGGACGCCACTCGCCAATTTATTGAAACGACAAATAAAATAGGCGCGTTCACGACACTGGAGGTGCGTGTTGATTTCGTTGTCTCAAGCAATGACGCACCGGAGCTGGAGCGCGTTGAGATAGATTTATGAGTCAGTACAAATACGCAAAAGTTAAAATAATCAATCCGTTTACTGATATACCGCCATTCGTTCGTGAGGACGCCCCGCCCCGAATGGAAAACTTAACGTCCATCAGCGTCGGCGTCGGCGATCGTGCTTTCCGGGTGGATAAAAACGGTATGTGGCTCGGCTCAAAGAAATGGGTGGACGCCATTTTTCGGGTTGATATGGACGGCAACGGCTATATGGCCGGTGTGTTCTCGTTCGCGCTCAATGACCTTGATGACGTAGTTGACGGTACGAGTTATAAACGCGTACTCTCCACTGACATATCGGCCGGGCATATCCTGCTTTCGGAAACAGTCGGGAGTTTGGACGACGTGGATAACGGAGCAACGTACGCCCGGGTATTGACCAATGACATTACAGCCGGGCATATTAAGTTGGACGAAACAGTCGCCGGCACGTACGGCAAGGTGCTCACTACGGCAATAACAGCCGGCAATATCAAACTGGACGCGACTGTTGATGGCACGTATGGTAAGGTTCTTTCCACGGCAATCTCGGCTGGTAAGATATTACTGACGACTGGCGTGTCCGGTACGCTCTCAACTTCATATACGCAAGCTAAAGCCACGCTGGGATTGAACGCGTACAATGACGTGGTGGACGCGGTGAATAGCGGGACGACCACGATAACCGGCTCGCGGATTACTGCCGGTTCAATTTACGTGGATCAGATTGCGGCCAACACTATTACCGCCGGCAAGCTCAATATCAGCACGCTCTCGGCTATCTCGGCCGACATAGGCACGGTTACGGCTGGGACGATAAGCGGTACGATCGTCAAGACGGCTGCCTCCGGCACGTACGTTATTATGTCAGGTGACGACGCGGCGCGTATCCGGTGGTACTACTCCGGCAGTCAGATCGCTTTTTTGAAAGCAGCGTCAGCGTCCACGTTTCAGATTATCGGTGAGGCCGGTATCGGCATTGAGTATATGGCCGAAACGCACAAGTTTTATCACCACGATGGCGCGGGTGCGTGGGTCTTTGCCAATGAGTTTGAAGCTGGTGCAAACTTCATTCTGCCGTCAGGCGGCGACCTGAAAACAGGCACGGGTAATTTTGACCTCAACCCGCAGGGTGGGATTATTTATACCAAACGCTTAAACTGCGTGTCCTGCGGCGGGTACAATATCGGTGGCACTGGCGACCGCTACTCCACGATTTACTCAACAACGGCTTTGAACAGCGCGGCGTGCGACGTAGCTGACGTACTGATTGTCGCCCCCGAGTTTGAACTGGAGGAGGCGGCCATAAAAATACTGGCTGACGAACGGATTGGCGATACGGAATTAAAGGCGTTTGATATAATTGAGAAAATAAAATACCGCAAAGGGCTCAAAGACCTGCCGAAAAAAGAGAGAGACGGCATACTGGAGTCGGTGATCCAACAGGATAATGAGAAGCGAGTGGAGTTGGTCACGCTCAAGCGTTTTTCAAAAATCAAAATTGGATCGGTTGTGCGAATGTCCGGCCGGGGCGTCGTGCCCTCGGACAAAGAAAACGATACGCGCATAGCCGGCATACTCTCTACACAACCGGCACTTGAGCTCGGCGGATCAAAAGAGGGTGTGTATGTGGCATTGTCCGGGGTCGTTCCGTGCTATGTGCTGGGGCAGGGCAGCGCCGGTGACCGTCTCGTCTCTACGGCCGACGGGTGCGCGGTGGCGGTTGATGATAATTACCCGGTCAAAGAAGGGGCGCTGCTCGGGAAACTGATCAACGATAAAGCCAATGCCAGCAAGGAGCTGGTGGAGGTTTGGGCAAAATAATTAGCGTATTATTTAATAATTGATATAATAAACGTATGGGATTTTTCAAACGACACAATTTAGAGAAACAAAAAGAGGCAATGGATTTAGAGGTGCGCGTCGCCAATATGCGAGAGATCATTATTGGCACGGACGGCAATAACATTGCCATCAAAAAGGCCGAAGTTTCCGGGTCGCTGGAGCTGGTGGCGATATTGAAGTCGCTGCAAGCAGCAGTTGAGTCCGGCGCGATCCAAGTTGTCCCCGGGCTCAAGGTCAAGGGCAGTAAGGTTTTACAGGATAAGCCGGCCGAAAAAGAGGAAAAAGAAAATAAATAAGTAAACACCTATGGCAACAACACCTGATTATGAGAGAGATTTAGCCACACTCGGCGACGCTGCTAAACAGAAAACGCTGGCCGGGTATGGTTACAAATACGAATACGCTGACAAAGCGAAAGGTATTGGCGGTTGGATACCACAAACTGACGCGGCCAAGGCCAAGTATAAGCAGATTTACGGCGAGGATTTTGCCGGGCTGCTTGATAAAACAGGCAAGCTGAAAATGGCCACGTTAGCTCACCCTACCGGTAAAAAGGTAGCGTCTTTTGTTGGCAAAGCGTATACATCAGGTTTGTTCGGTCAAGGTTTTCAGTTATGGACGGGCGATAACAATGCCGTGATCAATCAAAACCAGCAAACCGATTTTCAAACAAAGGAGCAAGAAGCCGCACCGCCGACAACCGATATGCCGACCACCGGGACGATTGAGGACGCAATGAAGCCGTACACTGGTATACTGGATAAATTGACAGCAGACAAACCCGAAGTGCCGAGTATGGAGGACGCGTTTCGCGACGAGATGGCCAAGAACGGCATACCCGAGCTGGAGCAGTCAGTTAATGACCTGACCAAACAGAAGCAGGACATTGAAGCTGAACAGCGCCAGCGCAAACAAACCGAGGAAGGCAAGCCCGTGGCAATGGGAGTGATCGCCGGCCGGACGTCGGAGATTGACCGGCAGGAGTACGAAAAGCTGGACTACGTTGGCCGGCAGATTGATTACGCAACGAACCAGCTCAACACGAAATACGCGATGGTCAATACCATAATGGGTTTGAAGCAGACCGATTATGCCAACGCCAAAGCCGACTACGACTCGTCATTTAGCCAAGCAATGCAGATGATTGATTTCGTCAAAGGCGTGACGAAGGACTGGAAGGACGAGAAGTGGCGGACATACACCGAGGAACAACGCGTTAAAGAGCGGACAGAGGATAACGCTCGCGCCAACCTCACTGTCATTTACAACAGCATAACCAGTGGCAATACTGACTACGGCTCGCTGGACGCGACCACCAAGTCAAACATTACCAAGATGGAGCTGGAGTCAGGTTTCCCGGTGGGCTTTGTGCAGAAGCTGCATAACAACAATCCGAAACAGGATATTGTCTCTACTACCTCACGACAAGAGCCGAACGGCGACAGCTACGCTGATATTATTATGCGCGACAAAACTACTGGCGCAGTCAGTGTGCAGCACATCTTTTTGGGCAAGGAGAAAATGGCCAAGACCAGCAGCAGTAGCAGCAGTACCTCGGCTGGCAATATTGGCAACGTGACCAAAGACCAAGCTGGAGGGTTGTCATTCACCGACAAAAAAGGCGAGCCAATTACAGCCGGACAGTATGCGGCCTCTAACAACGAAAACCTTGTCTCCGTGCTGGGCGAGAGCGGCAACCCCGACGATCAGGCCAATATAGATTTTATCAATATGGCCATTGAGGACATCACGGCCGGCAAAAAGACGATTGAGGAAGTGTACGCCGAGTTTCAAAAAGGGTTAGGCCACATTTTCAACGGCATTACCCTGACCCAGTTCAAACAAATACTGGGTGTAAAGCAAGGAACGAAAAAAAGATAAAGCTATGAGCTACCTTGACGAATTGCGGAAACGCCGGGAGGAGGAGCAAAAGCAAAAACAATTAGAGCAGCAACAGCAGACCACCAAAACCACGCAGACAAAGATAACCACTCCACCCCCGACCGTTCAAGCAAAACCAACCAGCTACGTTGAGGAGTTGCGCCAACGACGCGATACGAAAATAAAACAAGAGCAACCGGCAGCGACTCCCACTACGACCACTACGGTCAGCAAACCGATTGAGCCCGAAAAGCCCGGTTTGTTTGAACGTGTCGGCGACTTTTTCAAGAAGTACCCGACGCCGGCCGCGTTCGTTAAGGATATAACCAAACCAAAAACGAAAGCTGGGGCGATGGTGTTCAAGGTCGGCGAGGGAATGACCGAAACGCAGACAGCCAAAGCGCGTGAGGTTATTGCCAAGCCGGTGTTTTCCGAGCGCGTACTCGGTGGCGCAGACATCAGCATATACGGTTTTGCCAATTCTTTTTTACCGACGAAGCTGGCGATCGTAGCGTTGGAGAAGGTGGGCATTGAAAGCCCGAATAAGACGCGCTGGGAATTGGCCAAAGAGCAACGGCCGCTTGAAACGGCGATCGGTTCGTTCGCCGGCGACCTCGCAAACTTGTGGCTACTCGGGCAAGCCAGCGTTGGATTGAAAGGAGAAGCCGTGGCTAATAAAGCGCTCGGTGGCACGAAATACCTGCTGCCAAAGTATTTGCAGCGAGCCATACCAAAGGCGGCCGGCATTGGTTCAATTTTTGCCTCCAGTAATTTCCTGACAGAAACACTGGATCAGATACAGGCCGGGAAAATCAAACCCGGCAAGATTGTGGCCGAGACCGCCAAAGGTTTTGGTATGGGGTTAGCACTCGGGGGCGCGACCGGTGGCGTGAAAACACTACCTCGCGTTGTCGGCGCAGTCGGTGCAACTGCCGCATACACCACTACCGCCAAATTGGTTGAGGACGGAAAAATCAACCAGCAGGACGTATACGACGTGGCCGTCAACAGTTTGGTCAACGGATTGTTTGAAGCATTGGCTGGCAAGTACCCGGGCTACAAACGGGAGTATGACCGAGTTAATGAGTTCAGCCGGGAAATGACTATTAGCCGCCTCACCGGTTCAGGCGCTGGCCAAAAAACACGCAAAGAAGCCGAAGCATTTTTGGACACTCTCTCGCAGCTCCACGCAATTCAATATGGCGTGAAGGGCAGTATTACCGATACACGGATCGTTGAGGTGCTGGATAACCTGCCGGACTCATTCAAGACCGCAACCAGCCAAACAAAATCAAAGTACACGGCCAAGATAATTGAACAGTTGGACAGTGGCAAGACGGTCAGCGAGGCGCTGGGTGTTGCCAATAAAATGTACGGTTTTGGTATTCAGGCCAACGTCAAGCAGCAAAGCGAGATTGAGCAGCCGATCGCCGAGCAAGTAAGTGAAGTACAGCAAGGCAAGGAGCAGTACGAGCAAAAAAGCAAAGAGCCGGTGATTGTTTTACAGAAAGAGGGTATCCCGATGGAGACGCCCGTGCCGGTGCAAATCCACACGGTTGAGTACGCCAATGGTTATCACTCGGTGGACGTGCGCTCAACAGTCGGCAGTGAGTCATTACAGATACCGTTCGGGTCGCAGGTGTATAACAGCAAACAGGAAGCGATTGACGCCGGCATTGCGGCCGTTGAGGACTTTGCAGCCAAACAGGAAACCGTGGCCACGTCGCCCGAGGCAGCGCAGGAGATAAAGCTGATCCGGCAGGCCATCAACAAATACCAAACAACAAAACAACCGGTGCTGGAAACAACCCAGCCAAAAGTGAAGCGTGAAAAGCCGATCGTCATTGAGCAGATAAAACTGACCAGCCCGGACGAGAACAGCGCCAAAGCGGAGTTTGAGGCGTACGTGTTGGAGTCGCTGGCCACAGCCGAAGGCGGTCAAAGATTTTTCACGAAGGACGAGGAGGGCTACATCAACGGCGTTATCGGCCGGCCAACCTCAATCCCCGACTTTTTGCCCGAGGAATTACGCAAGACGAAACTGTTTGAGCCGGTGCTTAACCACATTTACGCGGGTACAGTGCCGACCAAAGCTGATGAGGTGCGGCTGTATAATTTAGTGTCCGATCAGTTTGCCGCGTTCGGTGAGGCCAAAGCGGAATTGGATACCGAGTTTGGCAAGGACATTGACACGATTTTTGACGAAGCCGAAACAAAAAAAGTAGACGAGTCAATTAAAAAAACAACTAACGAGATACAAACCTATGAACAAACCAAGCAGGGCGCAGGTGCTGCTGGCGAAGCTCAAGCTGCTGTTAAACCTCAAAAAGAGGTTGTCAAAGAAGCAGTCGCCGGACAGCCAAAAAGCGTAAAGCAGATCGCCGAGGAGACCAAGATACTTGAGCCGAACGTGCGGCGTATCCTCGGCGTGGGCACGAAAGAGGGCACGTTTGAGCGCGTTGACAAGGGCGTCTATGTTTTGTCGCGCAACGGTCAGGACATTGCCTACGTCCACACTGGCGACGCTGTTGAGACGCTGCCGAAACTGGCGGCTGACGGCTTCAAAGCCGATATGATTTTCCTTGACATACCCTACAAGACGCCGGCCGTAACCGGCGGCAATCGGGGAGTTAAGTTTGATACCATCAGCCCGGAACAGTTTGACGTTGTCTCAAAAGCTATCGCCACAATTTCACGGACAAAAGATACGCCGGTGTTTTATATGTACTCGCAAGCCCGATCGGGTTTAGTGGAAATGCAGCGCTACACCGATACAATTCTCGGCGCTGGGTTCGTGCCGGTCGCCCGGGGAGAGTACACCAAGACGCAGAAGGACGGCATTACTCAAGTGCGTAATATGCGCGGCGACGTGATTGAGCCCGAGGGCTTGATCCTGTTGACGCAAAGCGGGAAACTGGACGCGGCACTCAAACCAGTCAAAGACCAAGACCTGCAATTTAAGCTGATACGGCCGAAGGGATACCAGACAGAAAAGCCGGCCGCTATGCTCAAAAAACTTATTGAGATGACCACCAAAGAGGGCGACGTCGTCCTTGATCCGTTCGCTGGCAGTGGTGTCACCGGGGAGCAGGCGGTCAAAGCCGGCCGTCAAGCAGTGCTGGTTGAGAAAAGCGAAAAGGCGATAGAGGAGCACATCAAACCGAAACTCAAAGCGGCGACTGGGGTTACTACATTTTATCGGGGCGGCGGTGAAGGCGCAGCGCCAAGAGGCAAAACCGCGATGGACATTTTACAATATGAGAAAAAGGAATTAGGCAACGCTGACATTGTTGCCGAGCCGGGTATTGCTTTACGAAGTATACCGGCAGAACGCGTGCAGTGGCTCACGACGACTCGTAAAGCGGCCGAACAGTATGGCGAGGTTGAGGAGGTGCAGGTTGATAATTACCGAATTATCGCCCGGGACAGTGAGGGCGGCGTGTTGGTTGAAACAAAGGTAACCGAAATGGCCAAAGGGTTAGGCGTACCGGGCGGAGCGCTGGCCAGCATAGGCAATCTTAAAACATCAGACCTGCTCACCGAGCGACTGCGAACCGGTGAACCGGTAGAGCCGGCGTTCAAAATCAGCCAAGAGGTGCAGAACATACTCACGGAGTTCAGGATACCGATACGCGAAAAGGACTTAAAAGCCAAATATGGCGGGTTGTACAAGCACCAGTCAAAGAGTATTCGCGTGCAGGCGTTGTATAACGTGCTGGTGGCCACCCACGAAGGCGCGCACGCCATAGACGACAAGTACGGCATTACCGACAATATGGTCAAGGTCACCGGTCACGGCCAAAAGATACGCCGGCAACTCACTGACCTGTACGTGGAGTTTTACCCGCACGCCAAGCGCGAGCACTCACTGGAAAAAAGAATGAAGGAGGGTTTTGCCACGCTGGTTGAGTATTATTTTTACCGGCCGGCGTATATCAAAGAAAAGTACCCGGCGCTGTTCAATCAATTTATCCAACCCGGCGGCAGCTTTTTCAGCAATGACATCGGCCGGCTATTGGAGATGGTCAACAAACTGGTGGAGCGGTACGCCCGGCTCTCACCTGACCAACGGATCGGGTCGCGTATCCGCAACGGCAAGGAAGTGGTCAAACAAAAATCAGGATTTACGCTGTCGCAGCGTCTCGTGTTTGAAGCGTTCAATTTTCTTGAACCCTTTAAGCGCTACGCGAAATTGTCCGGGGTGCAGAATACGTGGGACGATCCGACGGTACAGGCGTTCAACTTTATGAACAAAAACTCCATCGCCGCCAACTGGCTGCGGGGAGAGGCCACGCCGATAGTCAAGCCGGACGGCAACTGGATTTTTATGCCCGGTACTGTTTCCGACTATATGAAAATGGTCGGCAAGCGCGACAAGGAGTTTGATATTTACCTGATCGCCCGCCGGGTGCTCAATGGCTACAAGATTTTGCAGGACTTGAAAGACCGTATTGCGGTCATTAAGGCCAAAGAACCCGGGCTGTCAAAACGCGCGGCTGAACGCGACGCCTCGGCGATCGCTGACCTGACGATAATGCGGGAGCTGGAGAAACGCGCCGACGAGGTAGACCAAATAATCAAGAGAGATGACTTTTCTATACAGGACGCGCAGGCCACGGTGGATATGTACGCCGGGGAGTTTGCCGCACCGGTGGCAATTTACGACGACGTCAATAAAAAGATGGTGACCTTTATGTACAACACCGGCCTGATTGACGCGGCAAAGGCGGCCGAGTTTATGAGCAACAAAGGGTACGCGTCGTTTCGCCGCTACATTGAGGACGACCTTGAGGCGCGCGTCGGCACTGTCTCCACGTCAAAATCAAAAGTATCCAGCTTGGCGGCGCGCAAAGGCGGCGAGTTGGACATTATCAGCCCGGTATACAATCAACAGATGGCCATTACCGAGACCATCAGCAAAGGATTGGAAAATCTTTTATGGTCAAAGGTGCGCGACCTTGCCATCAAAAACCCGGTAGTGGCGCAGCGTTTTGAGGAGCTGGAAGCGACGGCGGCCGTGGACGCGAAAGGCCGCGTGAGTTTTCCGCAGGAGCACGACCCGAATGTGATCCGGGTATTCGTCGGCGGCAAGCGCAGGTTTTACAAAGCCGCGCCCGAGTTTATTGCCGTGGCCAAGATTTTTCAGCCGAAAGAGGTGGACAATATGGCGCTGCTGCTGCGTATCCCGACTTCATTTTTTACCCGGTTGACCACGTCAGCCAACCCGTTCTTTGCGGCCGGCAACTTCACTGTTGACCAATTCGCTATGTTATCGCAAACAAAAACAGGTTCAAAGCCAATCATTGACCCGATCAAAGGGCTGGTGCACTGGATTACAAAAAATGAGTACGCGCTGCAATACAAACTGCTTGGCGGTCAGCGCCAAACACTCGCCGCGTCCTATGACCTGTCTCCCGAGGAGCTGGCCAAGAGATTATCAGGCAAGGAAACGTTTTTGCGGAAGGTGGCCAATGTGGTTGATGGTTCACTCGGAGTGTTAGAGACGCCGTCAAACCTGTCGGAGATAATGACTCGTATGAGTGAATATACCCGAGCAGTTAAACAAGGCAAACCAATGTCAGTCGCTATGTACCTTGCGGCACAAGTGACCGTGCCATTCCAACTGCACGGACGTTTGGGTGGGCGTGTTGGTTTTGAATACGTTAAGAGCATACCGTATTTCAATGCGGCTTTGGAGGTGATGTACAAGTTTGCTGTAACAGCTAAAGAAAATCCTGCCCGGCTGGGCGGTACGGCCGCAATGGTGATATTGGCTGGCGTCATTGCTTCAATATGGACGATGGTTAAGGCGTCGGACAAACAAAAACGGCAACTGGCCAATACGCCGGTGCGTGAATTAACCCGGGGACTCTACATACCGACCCCGAATGGAGACGGATTTATTCGTCTGCGCGTGCCTGAAATCTTTGGCTCAATTATCGCTGTCGCACAGCTCTATGTGTTCTCGCACTACGGTTACAATGAGAGCACGTTCAAGGACTACGCCGAAGCCGCGACCGCGTGGTTGCCTGATCAGCTCAATCTGACCGAACCGAAAAAGCTGGTGCTCGGGTGGATACCGCAGCTCCTGAAACCAAGCGTGCAGGTAGCGGCCAACGTCAAGACATACCCTGACGTGCTGCCGATCGTACCTGATTACCTCAAAGAAAAGCCGGCCGAGGATCAGTACACCAACTATACCTCGGGCGTGGCCAAGTTCGCCGGCAAGCTGCTCAATATGTCGCCTATGCTGATTGATTACTGGATAAAGCAGCAGGGCGGCGTGGCCTCGTCAATGCTTGTCGGCAACTTCCCGAGCAATCCGATTTACCGGGGAGAGGACTCATTCGTAATGTCCGGCCGTGCGTACAATGATTTTTACGAACAGCGCACGCTGGTCAACCAGCAGTGGGCAAAAATCAAGGACGACGACACCGTTTCGGACGACGACTATTTCAAACTCAAAGCTGAAAACTCTTTTTTCAACGATATGGGTGACGCACTGGCTGACGAACGGGCAATGATCAAGGAGAACGCCATCAATCTGCCTGACAATATACGCCAGCTCAACTACGATATTTTACTCGGGTTGCAGAAACATCAGTCGCTGGAGACCCTTGACCCAATGCTCACAAAATTGTATGACGAGATTGACAAAATTAAACCAACTGCAACAATTAAGTCAAAGATAAAGGCCAGTGGATATGAGGAAACGGCTGACGCTCCGAAAAATATCTTTGAAAAAGTAGCGTTAGCCGGCCGGGGCATTGTCACTGACCCGGAAAATACGCTGCGGGCGATATTCACCGAGGAGCAATTACGGAAGGTCACCGGTGACGCTGTCATTCTTAAACGCAAGGACTTTTTGGGACTATTGGATCAGGGCGACAAAAATACGGTTATTGACCATATCATACCGCTCTCGCTTGGTGGCACGAACGACGAGACCAACCTGCAGGTGCTGCCGACCGAGGACAACCAAAAGAAAGCAGCCGTTGAGCAAAAATTATTTATTCTACTCAAGGATAAAAAGATAACCAAAAAAGAAGCGCAAGCGCGCATACTCAAATGGAAAGACGAGCAGCAATAATTTCAGCACCGTACCACCCGAAGTCAGCCAACTGGCAGCACACCTTTGGCGTTATTGTTTTTTTACTTTGGGCATTATTTTTTTTAATCGCGTTCGTCCCGCCGATTTTCGGTTTTCACATATTGCCGGCCGACTGGTTTGATAAGGACGCCGGCTATATGCTGGACGGATATTAGAAAGGGGGTGAATAAAATGGAGTTCCTAACATTCTTAATGGCAGCAGTATTTATTGAGGGGCTGGTTGAGTACGTGTTCAAACAGTGGACTGGTGGCTGGTGGATCAGGTATGTTGCATTGACACTGGGCATTGTCTTTGCCCTTGTTTACAAACTTGACCTGATGGGTCAGTTTGGTTTCCACGCCTTCTCGCCGTACGTTGGTTACGTCGTCACCGGGCTCATCATAGGCCGAGGCAGTAATTTCGTCAGCGATTTTTTCAGCAAGTGGAAAGGTACAGCGTCATTGCCTCCGACAGCACCGACCGGCGCGGCATAAAATTATAAAAAAAGAGACGTCGTTTATCGTGGCGTCTCTTTTGTTGTACAAGCGCTTGCTGTGGATAAGTGGGGTTTGACAAGCGCTTGTTGATGTGATATACTACCCAGTAGTGAGATTATTATTAACCAAAAAAGTATATGGCACAGCAAGCAACACAACGAGGATACCGGGCAGAGGCGTGGGTAAACGGTCGGCCAGTATCCATCAATGACCCGATCCAAGCCGGGAGCGTCAATGGCGCTATCGGCCAAGCGATCAGGTTAATCAAAGGAATGAAAACTGCCAAGACCCGTGAAATGGTCGGCAGTTCTTTTAGCGTCAAACTAACCCGCATAAATTAAAACGTATGGCACGACAAGACCAACGCCCGAACATTGTGCTCGTCCCGCTCCGGTACTGCGCGCCGCACTCCCGGGTGATCAAAGTCAAAGGTTCAAACCATTACTCGCATATTGAGGCGCGGGTGCGGCTGACGTTTCAAAATGGGATACTCGTCATTGACGTCACGCCAAAGAAAAAATATACAGTCGCGTTCAGGTTTAGTGCAGAAAACAAAAATCTTTCAATCGTTAAACTAAAAAACTAAAATAAAAACTATGTCTATTCAAGAGTCAAAAAAGGAATTACAGCGCAGCCGGTCACGTGCCGGCCATCTCATCAAGAAACTGCACCGCGAGGAGCGGGAGTCAGCTCGGCTCATTTCACTCAAGCCATTACGGAAAACATCACGCGAAGCGGGGCTCGCCGTGGTTTGGTTGGCCTTTGCAGGATTTGCCCTTATTTTAGCTGCCGGGGCTGGAATGGCACAATCTACCACCCCCGAGGTTAAAACCCCGGAAATCGCACGTACATACGCTACGGAGCGCGATATGTGCGGGTTGGACAGCGTGGTATGCCCTGACGAACCCGAAGCGCAGGCCGAGGCAATGCTCGCTGGTAGTCCGATGGCTGGACTTGGGGAGCTGATCGTCAACACTGCGGCCGAGTACAAGGTGGACTGGAAACTGATTATCGGCATTGCTGACGCGGAGAGTTCACTCGGTCGTGCTTTTTATCTTGACTATGACGTCAACTGCCACAACTACTGGGGGATCAAGCCACCGGCCGGTCAGCGTGATGACGGGAGCTATCTGCGTTGCTACTACACGGACGAGTACGGAATAAAATCAATCGCTGCTCTTTTAGCCCGGCGGTATAAAGGTCAGACGCCGGAGCAGATGTGCGGGGTGTACGTTCAGCCCTGCAATCCCGACTGGTTAAGAAAGGTAAACGAATATGTTTATGAGAGTTAAATCGTACAAACGAGGTATAGAGGAGCGATCGGCATATTGCACCGATTGTACGTGGTACGAATGTACTATGACAGCAAATGTTTTGGCTCGCCGGCACGCTGAAAAAACTGGTCATCAGGTTGACGTGTTCACTGAAACACGGTCACGAATTAAACCACTAATAAAAACCAATGCAAACCAAGACGTGCGCTAATTGCGGTGAGGAGCTGGTGATCCCCGAGGACGAGGAAGTGCGCGACAAGATACGCTGCTCAAACTGCGGCTACTGGGGAGAGCCGGCCAAACAATGCCCGCGTTGTTTCCGAGGTACGCTCGCTATCTGTCACGTTGAGGGTAAGGCCGTAATGGGTTGTGATGAGTGTAAATACTACGAGGAGATTGAGGAGGAGTTGGCAATAATAGCCGGCCAAAGTTATCCACATTGACCATTATACAAGCGCTTGCTATACTAACAACTGCTTGTTGATAAACATTAACCAATAAAGAGTATGGCGAAAAATCGGAGCGCCAGTGAGTTAGGCCGACTGGGGGGAATGGCCACGCTGAAAAAGCGGGGCAGGTCGCATTTCTCAAAGATCGGAAAGCTGCACCGGCGCAAGAGCAAAAAAACTAATTAACTCACTTATAAAAAGCGTATGAAAAAGCTAACAGCGAAAAAGGTTGCCAAAATCAAAGCCCTGCACAAAAAGGGTATGAGCGAGCGGGCAATCGCCAAAGAGGTCAGGTGCTCGCGCAGTGCCGTGTGGTATCACGTGCACGAGGTCTAATCAAGTTTAATGAAAAAAGATTATGGCACAGCAAACATCTCTACCCCAAGCAGGGGTGCAAACACCAAAACAAACACTAAAGCCATCGTTCTTTTCGGACATTAAGAATACGCTGCCTGTTTTAAAAGTTGGCATTGAGGGCTTTGCAGGATCGGGCAAGACCTTCACCGCAGCGTTGATTGCGAAAGGACTGTACCAAAAGTTCGGGTACACCAAACCAATCGCCATCTTTGACACCGAGAAAACGTCAAAGTTCTTGAAAAAGTTTTTTGCCGACGACCACATTGAGGCAATGGTCAAAGAGTCAAAGAGTTTCGCCGATCTGTTGACGGCGCTGGAAGTGGCCGAACAGTCAGCCAGCGTACTAATCATTGACTCCATCTCCCACGTGTGGCGTGATCTGACCGAGAGTTATCAGTTACGAACCGGCCGGAAGCAGCTCACCTTTCAGGACTGGTCGCCGATCAAGAGTATGTGGGCTCGTTTCACCGAGGCGTTTTTACGCGCGAACCTGCATATCATAATGTGCGGCCGCGCCGGGTTTGAGTACGACTTTCAGGACGTGGAAGGCACGGGCAAAAAGCAACTGGTGAAAACTGGCGTCAAAATGAAGGTTGAGGGCGAGACCGCGTACGAGCCGGACTTGCTGCTTTTGATGGAGCGGTTTGAGGAGATAATGGATAAGGACGTCAAGAAAGTGTACCGCCAAGCCACGATCCTCAAAGACCGGTCTAACCTGTTGGACGGCAAGACCTTCGTCAATCCGACGTTCAAAGATTTTGAGCCGATTGTTGATTTCCTCACTGACACCAAAGACGAGATTGATCCGTTTGATGAACGCAAAGAAGGCGACACCGGCAGTTTGTTTGATATGACCGATGAGGGTACGGCCAAAGCCAAAGAGAAGCGTATGCTCCTTGAGGAAATTGAGGGCATAATGGTACAGGCAGCGCCCGGGCAATCAGCCGCCGAGAAAAAGTTTAAGATTGACATACTGGAGGCGGTGTTCGGTACGCGGTCGTGGACAAAGGCCACCGAGACCCCGTTGTCGCAGCTCCCGACCAAACTGATTGAATTGCAGGACTACATTGCCAAGTGTCAGGCGGACAAAGCAAAGGCCGAAGCGGAAGGCGACAAGTTTGAGCCGAAAGCCAAGAGCGACGTTGGCAAGAAAATCGGCAAAGCGGCCGACGAAGCCAAAGGTAAAAAGTAATTGACGATACTCCTGCTCCGCTCCCACCTTCCCGGGGGCGGGGCGGGGGTACGAGGATCAGTCCTATGTCTACAAACAACCAATTAACGTATTACCAAGATCAGGCATTGAAAATTATTGCCTTGCACGACAAAAGCAACCCCATTACCGGGTTGGCCATCACAAAACAGTTAAACTTAAAAGAGCGTGATAGCGGAAAAGAAGGTGCTGACATTCGGGCAATCATCAATGCGTTACGCTGCAAAGGATACCCGATCTGCGCTCAAAGTGGTGGATATTATTACGCCCGTTTGAATAAAGAATTATCGGAGTTTGTGACATCTTTTCAGGGTCGGATAAACAAACAGCAGGAAGCGTTGGAAGGTATGCAAGGTGGATTTAATAAACTGGGTTTGAGTTTTAGTGAGCCCGACAGTTCGGCCAATTACCCGGAAGCATTACGGACTTCAACTGGTGTGGTAGAAGGCATAGGCACTGTTTTACACAAGGAGAAAAAATGGAAAATAGACAGTGAAACTACCTATGGCCGCAAGTATACTGTTTACGATCTCGGTTACCGTTTCATTTGTGACTGCCCTTCATTTAATTACAAAATGACGTGCAAACACATTAAGCAGATCAAGGAAAAATTGGCCAGCGAAACAAGGGAAAGGCAGGGAAAATTATTAGACATTCCTACCCAACGAACAAATTAACGTTTTATGGAAATACAAGGTTTAGCTATAATTTATTCACTTAAAAAGGGCGAGGTTGACGTCCGGGTGATCGCCGACCACGAACCGCTACTCAAGGAATTGAATTACTTGATGGTAGAAGGTGCTGCCCAGCTTTTGAAAAATCTCCTGCGCGACCACCTGAAAGGCGCGGATCAAAAAGACCCGTTCTTTGAGGATGTTGCTTTAGCGGTACTCACCCTTCATCAAAAATTAACGAGAGAATACTATGGAGGCGAAAAACAAACAACTAATCAAGGTGTACCCGGAGCTGGTGTGTCAGACGTGCGGCCACCGATTTCCACTACATTTTGACCCGAGAGAGAGCCGGCACGTTTACGACTGGAAAGGACAGGTCAGGCGAGTTGTCCGCACTGGGATTAACCGGCTGCTGCGGACAGTGTGCCCAATATGCGGCACAGTGCACGGCGACAACCTTAAGAATTACCAGCCGGAAGTGCACCAAGCGTCAATGAGTTTTTAACCACTAATGAAAAAAGATTATGGCAATCACACCACCAATGCTGCAAGCGTGGCACAAAAAAGAGCAGCGAGTCGTCAACATTTTGGAGATCAATTTTTTGGAGAGAAAGGCGCTCTACGAAAAACACAATAGCTCTGACCCGCTTAATCCTTATATGCCAGCGCCATTGAGCGATTTTAGTTTCAAGCAAAAAAAGGTCAAAGAGTTTTTGGGCAACTGGTCGTCACGCGTCTATGTGGTCGTTGACGAGGTGACGGTCACTGGCCACGTTGACGGCAGCCCTATCACTACTCACGAAGTAAACAAAAAATAATATGTCTATAATTGACCGTATTATTAACCCTTTCCGAACAGTACCGCAAATCTCGCTGGTCAAGCCGCACGGCAAAAAGAGCCGGGACGTGACAGACAAAGACCTCAAGCGGATCAAGACCGTGGCGCAGCAGATGGTCATACTGGCCGGAGCAATGCTGCTGCGTAAAGTGGTAACCGAGGTGTACGCCATCTCTCACCCGCAGGTTGACCAACGCGATCCGCTCCGTTTTTTCACGTTCTGCCCGCAGTCCAAAACAATACGCGATAACATTGAGCTGATTGACCGCAGCTTCGTTATTGTCAACCCAAAAATCACGCGGCACACGTCAGTCAAGGTACGCAAGGAGGAGGGCTGCGTGACGTTTCTCGGACTGGCCAATCAACCGGTTGATAGGTACAATAAAATTGAGGTGGACTACCAGCAGATAGAGCGCAACGCCATTACGCAGGAGCTGACGCTGACCCAGTTCAAGCACCGGTCGTTTACCGGAGTGATGGCGCAGATTTTCCAGCACGAGATTGACCACTTTGAGGGCGTGTACGTGTTTCCGAATTGGAAGGATTTAAGACGCACCTATTATAAATTATAACTATGATTACGTGGTTCAAAAAATTGTTTGAGTTACTGCTCCGCCGGTGGCGGAAGCCAGCGCCAAAGGACTCGGTCAAGCCCCGCTGTCCGAAATGCCACGGCCGTAAAAAGATACGGCTATGGATCAGCCGGCACAAAAAGACCAAAGACCGGCACGATTGTCCGCTTTGCGGCGGGGAAGGGTATTACTAATATGGCAAAAAAATCATTGAAAGCCGATTTACGTGATTTATTGAGGCCAAGCAAAGTGAAAAGGATACGCGCCGGCTGGAGTGAGTACCTGAAATTGGTTGAGTGGGTCGCAAAGGAGAAGGATATTGAGCAGTTGCGGTTTTTTACGCTGCGTATTATAGCCGAGCACGTCGTTAAAGATTTGACCGAGCGTTTAATAAAATCCGAGAATGAGAAAATCACTTAAAAAAATCTACGAGCAACTGCCGTCAATGACTCCCGGGAAGTGCGACGGCGCGTGCAAAAGCGGACAGTGCAAGTTTGAGTGCTGCACTATCTCCGGGTGCAGCGCGCGTGAAGCTCGGGCGATCAACTGGCACATTATTATCCACCGGTTGAAGCTGCCACTGATGAAAAAGAAACAACGGCTGCCGGACGGTTCGTATTTTCTCCCCAACGATTATGATCCGTTGGTGTACTACGATAACGAAAAGACCATCAAGTGCGCGTACCTGACTGATAAGGGCTGCGCTATCTACCCGGTCAGGCCGGGGATATGCCGACTGTTCGGGACGTGTAAGGAGATGGTCTGCACGCATTTTCCCGAGGAGGCGACCCGGACGTTTCCGTTTGCCAATCTTGCTGACCTCGGCCTGTTCCCGAAAAAGAAGTACCTCAAAGACCCCGAGGGCGCAAAACGAATAATGTCATTGTTAATGAAAAAATAATATGCAAACACAACGAGAGCCAAATGTCTGTATGGGTTGCGGCGTGTACATTGAGTGGGTTAAAACGAAGGCCGGCAAGAGTATGCCGGTTGACCCGGCCGGTGTGACGATCGTGACCAAAGAGGGCGAGACAGTGCGCGGGTATATTCCGCACTGGGCAACGTGCCCCAAAGCTAAATTGTTTAAGAGGGGCTACGACAAGGCCTTTGAAGGGAAAAAATAGTATGTCCATTTTCATCAATCATATCCCCGGGCAGCTCCCGAAAGTGTGGCACAAAGGAAAAAATAAAATGGTAGACCTACTCTCTATTGATTTTAGGGGCGATCAGATATGGTATTACTGGTCGGAGCGCCACGAAACAGAGAGGGGGACTGACCTTGAGCAGGGAGATTTTAACGATCCGATTGATATGTTCAGTTTTACAGAACAGCAACTCAAGCAAGCCAACAAGTCATACCGTACTGGTTTTATTTTCGGCTACATTGCTGGTGTGCTCGGTGGGGCGATATTAGCACTTTTGTTTATCCACAAATGAGGTCGCACCACGCACAGCTCGCACTATGGTCATATCAGTACCTGCGTGGCAAGGCGCACGCGCTGCTTGAGGCGCGGTTTCCCTGCAAGGCCAAACGCTACAACTGGCTGTCGCACAACGCTCCGGCGCTGCACATCAGTCAGATGACCAAAGAACAGATCGTCGCATTGATTAAAAAATTAAGCTAAAAACGTATGGAAAAAAAATGTATTTGTGGCCACGATTTAGAGTGCCACTACAACCAGCACCTTTGCACGCAGGCAGATTATGATACCGGAGAAGCGCCTGATCCTTGCCAGCACTGCGTATGTAAACATTTTCACGCTGACTCGGAGAAAGGAGAAGCAAAACAATGATTACACACCAAGAGGAAAAAGCCCGTCAGTGGCTCAAGCGCAAACTGATGACCGTGATCGGCCATATTGAAATCGGGCGTGTTACCAACCGGGGCAGTTCAAAGATTGGAGCGCGGCGGCTTGCTGACAATTTTGAGTTTATTCTGTACGAGTTTAAGGAAAAAATTAAGGGACTAAACAAATGAGAAAAACAATCTATTCCTGCGATACCTGCGGCCGGGTATTGTCAGATGGTGATAAAATCTCACGGCCGCACATCAGCGTCATTTTCGGAAAGCCCTCGGGCTGGGTGTCAAATCACCTGAATTACGTGCAGCACTGGCAACACGACTCATTTACGGCCGGAGTGTACCAATTCTGTAACGGCCGGTGCTTGGCGCGGCATTTCAGTCACTTGGCGAAAGAAAAATCTGTCCGTTATCACTACACGCCTGATGGTGATTTACTTCAAGCAGGGACGAACGTTAAATACGATAATAAAAGGAGACCAAAATATGATTAAGCGCGTCATTTTCCACGCACGGCCGGACGAAAAGGATTACTGGGTTATTGATCAGGGAGGCATTATCGTCCGGGGAGATACGCTGTTCGGTGCGATTTTGAGCTGGTGCGGTATGCTGCTGCGGCGGATCGGTGGCTACATCATACGTATTGAGCGTGAGGGGATAGCTACGCACCCGGCGCTGCTCAATGTTTTTCACTACCACGGGCTGTACAACCGGCCGGGAGACGTTTTTCAGGTCAAGATATGGTTCGGGCTGGGGTATGTTCAGTTTGGGTTTTATCTGACGCGGTTTTGGGTGAAGCCGAAAAACATCAGGATTGACCCACTGGGCGATCCGGCGAACGACAAGGAGATTGACCCGAGGGTAACGCTGGGAGACAACGACAATGGATAGGGAATACCCAACGCAGGCCGAGCTGCGGAAAATCAAAAACTGGAAGTTCAAAAAGCGGGAGGACTATGCGGAGCTGATGGAGTATGTGCAGCGTTTGTGGCACTGGCCGGAGTATGCGAGATTGACTGGTCGGCGCATTAAGACGCTGCGACTGGTGACTGGCGGCTGGTCAGGCAATGAGAGTATAGTTGCGGCACTGGACTCAAACCTGCTTTTCTCAATGCTTTGCTGGCAGATGAGCAAGCGAGGCGGCCTGCATATTTATAAATTACCGAAAATACGCAATGACAGAACCCATCACCCGAAAGCAACACCGTAAATACTTCACGGCCGACGAGCTGCGCTGGCTCATCACGCTCTGCGGCGAAGCGATAGCCGAGCGGGATAGTCACGTCCGTAACCACTACGATCACTGGGAGGAGCGGGCAGCAGCCAAGACCGCGTACTGCAAGCTATATAATTTAGCTAACCCACAATAATATGGCCAATTTCAATGAGAAAAAAGAGGACGACTCGGGAGCGTTTTGGTGGATGGTCGCCGGGATAGCCGTGATAATTATGCTGGTGATGTTTGGCTGGATTGAGCTGGTGATGGACTGGTACTGCCGGGTAATGGGCTACGTGCTTTAGTATTACAGCTTGGCGGGTCGCTATGTTGTAATAGGCCGGGTGCGCGTAGCAGTGCGTAAGCTGTGGATAACAATGTGGACAGTTTGGAAACAACACAAAAAGCCAATGTTTATGCACTTTCAGCCAACAGGTTATACACAGGTAGTCCCCAGCAAATCAACAGGCATTTTTGGCTAATCTTACAACCGGTTCGTCACTTTTCGCGAGTTGTCCACTCGCCTATTACTACTACTGTATTATATTAAGAAATAATAATAATTAAGAGAGGTGTGGACAAACCATTTTACTGACACGGTGAAATTGGTTGACGATATTTTGGAAAGCGTGATAATTAAGGCATATGGCAACAAAAAGACAAAAGGCACTGGCTGACGCGGTTCACGAAAACCTACGCCACGGCAGAAAAATAGCAACGGTGGGAGAGTTGGCGCGCAGCGTTGGATATTCCCAGTCAACATCAGAGCACCCAAAGGACAATATCACTGACACCAAAGGGTTCAAGGAGGCACTGAACGATCGTTTTAAGAACGACCGGGACGTTGATATTCAGGAGGGGCTGATGACGGCCGAGGTGCTTGATAATTTTCCGTTTGAGCTGGCGTGTGCTGATGAAAAAATCACCGAGATTATTAAGGCAATGGGCTGCCGGCTGCTGTCCATCGCGCCCGTACCGATCATCGGCAAAAAGATTGCGTACTTTGCCGCACCGAACGGCCGGATACGCGCGATCGGAATGGATCAGTACCACAAGATACAGGGCAACTACGCCCCGACAAAGGTCAAGGTGGGGCTGGACGACATTGACGATATGAGTGAGCCCGAGCTTGATGAGCGTTTGGCTGACACCGAACCGATGGCCGAGCGCTACAAAAAGTTTTCCAAACAAAAAAAGCTGGAGAAAGCCCGAACCCACAAAAAGAGGTAGGGCGTTTTACTATATTTTTTAGATGGGGTACGCTTAATCATATGCCTTACAAAATTGTGAAAACGTCAAAGTGTCCGGCCTCAACCCCGTGGGGATTGATCCGGGCTGATGGGAGCATAAAATCCTGCCACGAAACGGCGGCGAAAGCTGGCGGCGCGGCGGCAATAATCAAACGGCACGAAAGCGGCGGGTCGGATAAGCCCTACCGCCACGGCCTCGCTCCCCGGGACTAATCATTAAAAAATCAATATGACCAAAGCTCAATTCAACGTAGTGCTCTCATTGCTCTTTATCGTTATCGCTAAACAGTATGACGGCGCTCACGTGTCGTGGGTATTTTGGGGGTTGGCCGTTATCTTTGCTCTCCGGGCTGTCATTGCGTACGGCCGTTTTTTGAAATGGAAACAAACGGCGCGTCCTGATTTTGAAATGCCGCCGGGAGCGAAACTGCACCGGCCGGTTAATCGTCCAATGCAGTAATCAATGCCAATTTTTGCTATCTTGTTGGCGATCGGTTTGTTCATCACGCCAGCAATAGACGCGAGCATTGAAGCCCCAGCACCGCACCTGCCGGTGACGCGCATTGAGGACGGGTATGTGCGCGCTGCTGCGTTGGTCAGTGAGCCGGCGCACAATGATTTACTGCCAATGCCGGTCGGGAAGGTGGGCAATGGCCAGTGCATTGACTACGTGAAGGCGCGACTCGGGTATGCTGTGGTGGAGTGGATCAGCGCCAAAAACTTCTATGAAAACTACGCTGACTATCAATTTATCAAACTTGACCGTCCAACTGAAACGTCCGTCGTCGTTACCAGCGAGTCCGCAAGCTGGCACGTCGCAATCGTTGAGTCCGTTGCAGCAGACAGCATTGTCATCACTGAACAGAACTATATCAAGGGCACGATCGGCACGCGTACGTTATCCACGTCGGACGAGAAAATAAAAGGGTATTTTATATGGGACAAAAAGAAACTCCCGAGAATATAGAAAAGGCGGGAGTAAAAACTTTAGTGAAAAATATCGGCGGGTTTTGGTATGCAAACCTTGCCGGAGTAGGGCGTAAAAAGGGACTGCCCGATCTGACCGTGCTCATCAAGGGCGTGGTTATTCAGGTTGAGGTAAAGTCCCCGACTGGCACTCAATCGCCCGAGCAGGCCGAGTTTCAACGCATATGGGAGTATTGCGGTGGAAAGTACGTGTGTGGCACGGCTGGTGATTTTTGCGAGTACCTTCAAAAGATCGGCCTGATCAAAACAAAATGAGTGTTTTATCGGGCGGGGCTTGGGTGCGCGACACCCACTGCGGCCGGCCAAATACCCCGGCGCGCAGGTTGGTTTTTTCTCCCGCCGCTTGGCGAGGTCTTTTTCCAACCCCCGTCCGGTTAAGGATTTATTTATGACTGAAATAATAGACAAAGTAAAAACGAATGAGGACTACGAGCGCGAACGGATCAAGTACAAGCGGCACATACTCAAGAAGCGCACGCACCGCAAGCATTTGTATTACGTCCCGACTGGCGCGGGCGAGAAGTTTATCACGGCGGTAAACAACAACTACATCACCGCGTTTTTTGCTGCCAACGGTATCGGTAAGACCCTGCTCGGCGTCAATATGATTGCTCACCTGTGCTGGCCAACGTCCAACATATTTTTTGACCTGCCTGTTTTGAAGCAATGGCCGTACCCGAAAAAGATACGTATTGTTTCTGACCCGGCCACCATCACGCAGGTCATCATACCGGAAATGCAGGACTGGTTTCCCGAAGGGCGCTACACGATAAACAAGCACGGCAAAAACTACGAGTACGAATGGATCACTGACACCGGCTGGACGATATGGCTGATGACGTATGATCAAGACGCCAAAGAGTTTGAGTCAGCCACGCTCGGGCTGGTGTGGTTTGATGAACCGCCGCCGCAGCGCATTTTCAAGGCCAACGTTGCCCGCTTGAGGAAAGGCGGCAAGATGATGATTACGGCGACGCCTTTAACTGGATCGGGTTGGCTGTACGACTCAATCCTTGCCCGCATTGAAAAAGGCATACGCGCGGTCATTGAGGCCGACGTGGAGACGGCGTGCATTGAGCACGGTGAGCGCGGCTTTTTGCGGCACGAGGATATTGAGCTGATGATTTCGGAGTACAATGAGGAGGATATGCAAGCCCGCGTACACGGGAAGTTTCAGCACCTCATTGGTTTGGTGTTCAAATCGTTTTCCCGAATGATACACGTGATCCGTCCGTTCCAGCTTGACCCAAAAGAGTATTGCGTGGTTGAAGCGCTTGACCCGCACCCGCAGAACCCCGACGCTGTTTCGTGGGTGGCCATAGACAAGTACCTGCAAAAGTTTGTCGTGGACGAGCTCTACCTCAAGTGTATGGGCGGCACGCAGGAACTGGCCTCGCGTATCAAACAGAAGGCAGAAAATTACCGGATTGTGAAACGTATGGCTGACCCGGCCGCGTTCAACATTGATCAGCACAACAACGAAAAGAACTTGGCGCAGCGTTTGGCGTCATTCGGTTTGCATTACCAGCAAGCGACCAAACACCGCTCGGCCTCTGACCAGCGAATTATTGACGCGCTTGATTACCGTATGGCCGGGAGCGAAATGGTGGTCACGCCCGAGGTGTATTTTTTTGACACGACGCACCGGCACATTTGGGAGATGGAGCACTGGCGCTGGGACGAGTGGCAGTCGGATAAAGTCAAAGACCGCAAGGACTCTCCGGGCAAGGGCGTGGACAAAGACGACCATATGATTGAAAACTTGGGGCGCATACTCTCGCTGGAGCAGCAGTTTGAACCATTGGCAGCCGCCGTGCGCCGAGGTACGATCCAACCAGGGGAACTGACTGACAAGGATTTTGACCCTTACTATCGTTAAGCCGGCGTAGCTTAATCAGTAAAGCAACGCACCTGTAATGCGTAGAGTGCCGGTGCAACTCCGGCCGCCGGCTGGGTCTTGACACGGTGCACAACCTGTGCATATGTTGCGTAATTTTTAGGTAGCGTTATACTAAAGACGGAGATAAGAACTTATGCTCACCACCCAAACCAAAACGAAATCTGGCCAGTATTGTACCACCGCGCCAAAAAATTAGTCGGCCGGTGGTTTTATTTAATAAAATAAACCTTTTTATGCCAAAAGCAATGCACGCGGACTCCCCGGCTGAAATGCCGCCGATGAAACCCACTATCCGCTTGACCAGCAAAGACCTGCCCTCGCTCAAAAGCAAGACGATTGACGAGGTTTTTAACGTGTATGCGCGGGTTAAGGTCACTTCACTCGGACGCGATCGCTGGGTAGAAGGCAAGCCCCTTGAGGCCGTGCTGGAGATTGTTAGCGTCAAGGAAAATACCAAACAGACAATATCGCAGGACGAGAATAACGCGGCTCATATCCGCGCCGGACTCAACCGCAAGTAATTGTTCCACGTGGAACATTTAATAAATAACCTTTATTTTTATGGCTAAAAGTGCCGTTACCCAATCCTACGTCCCCAAAACGATTGAGGAAATGCTGTCAGTAGTCAAGGCGCTGCGGGAGAACAAAAACGTTATCTCCGTGGCGTTTAGCGGATCGTACAACAGTGAGACCAACGTACACAGCGAGCGTTTTAACGTGACGTGGGACGAAAAAAAGGAAGTACCGGGCTCAATAGCAGCCGAGTAAACCTTTGAAATATGGCGACAATGACTAAACCGGCCGAGGAAAAATTAACCTACGAGCCGGAAAAACTTGATAGCGAGCTTGAGAGTGAGCTTGTAAAGCTGGAGAACCGCACTAAAGCGGGTGATTTTAGAAACCTCGTGGAGCAGATAAAAGCCGAATACAAGCTCTCATACGATTACCTCAAGCCAAAATGGGAGGAGTGGGCACTGCGTTTGACGCTGTACAATAACCAAAAGCGTGACAAGGACGCTATTGGCGATCCTTTGCTTTTCTCCACACACCAAACCGTACTGGCTTCACTCTACACCGATAAACTCTCGTCATTATTCGTGCCGCGCGAGGAGGGCGACGTGGACGCTGCCGAGAATATCAACCACCTTGCCAAGTACGATTTTTCCGATATGGGGAAGGACGAGCTGGACTACGAGTGGGACTGGGACGCCAGCTTTTTCGGACGTGCACTATGCTTGTTTATGGAGTTTAACCGTCAGATGAAAGTGCCACTGCCCGAGATTATTGACGTGATGACATTCCTGCGCGATCCCCGCGCCAAGTCAGTCAACGGCGACCGCAAAGGCCGCAACCGGGCGCGTTTCTGCGGCCGTGAGGTGCGGCTGACAAAGCAGGAGATGGAGGACGCTGGCGTATACTTTGATCTTAACGCGCTGGATTACTCAAAGGGCTCAAGCACCGAGTCGCAGGTTGATCAGAACCGGGCTCGCCGTGCCGCAGCGCAGGGGTTAGCCGACCCCCGCAATTTCAATCCCTCAAAGGGTGACAACCAAGAGCACCGGCTGCTGGAGTGGTTTACGATATGGAAAGGAAAGCGGGTGTTTGTGACGCTGGGCAATGAGCAAAGCACTGTCGTCCGTTACCACGAATTATCAAGTATTTTTATACCTATCATTGACCGGGCAATGTACCCGATTTCCCACGACTGGGACGGCGTAAGCGTGCCTGACATTGTTGAGGATAAGCAGCGTGCCCGGGCGGTCATTCAGAACCTCGGCCTCAAGGGGATCAAAGCTAACCTGCACCCGATGTACCTGTACGATACCAACCGCATTAAGAATCGGTTTGACCTTGATTTCGGCTTTAATAAGCACATTCCCGTTGACGGCGATACCAATGGCGCGATGACTCCGGTGCAGCGCTCGCATATCGGCACTGACGCTGACTGGATACTGAAAATGATGGACGTGGCCGCGCAGAAAGCGACAGCTACGCCGGATATGGCGCAGGGTATGCAGAACCAGCAGGATCGGCCGCTCGGCGAAACGCAGATCGTTGAAGGCAACAAAGACCGGCGCTACTCATTGACCGCCAAAGTGTTCGGCTGGTCAGAGAAACGCTTTTGGCAGCAGTGGTACTCACTGTACAAGACCCATTTTCAGGCCGGGATTGATAAAAAGATGGTACGTATCCGGGGCGCACTCGGCACGAAGTTCCGGCCGTTCACTCGCGAGAACATCATCACCGAGGTTGACCCGGACATTGAGATTGAGTCAAAGGCCGTAGCTGACGCCGAGCGAATGATGAAATTGCAGATATGGAATAATTACCTCGGTGTAGTCGTTTCTGACCCGACCTCCAATAAGCGCTATGCACTGCGGAAACTTGGTCGGTTGGCCGGGCTGGACAATGACGAGCTGGACATTTTACTCCCGCCGACGATTGACGAGATGAAGTCCGACGATGAAAACAAACTGCTCAACGTCAACAAAATAGCCGAAGTGGACGAGAATGACGACGACAACGTCCACCTTGAGATACACAACAAAGCTGCCGATACCTCGGCAAAATATGCTCATATCCAAGCGCACAAGCGGGCTATGATGTTAAAGAAAATCCAGCAGCGCCAGTTGGAGCAGCAAGCTATGGCCACCGCCGCCGCACAAGGAAACGTGCCCGGGATACAGCCCGGACAAGGCCAGCCGCAGCCCAATCCCGAGGTGACTAAAAAATTGGTGTCGCCCACTATACAAAAAAATAAGCCCACCGTATAATAAAAGCGTATGTTGGAAAACGTTAAGTTCAAACTCCTTTCGTTTCAAAATGCCGAGCAAGCCCGGATCGCGGTTAAAGACCTGCAAGGGCTGGTAAATCACCCGGGCTGGAAGTTCCTGATTGAGCGGGTGATAGACCTCAATATCCGTATGCTCCGCAAGGATTTGGAAACCAAAGAGGGGATGAGCACCGAGCAGAATGACATACTCAAGCGCGACCTACGTTTCCTGCGTAATCTCAAGAACCTGCCGCAATTTCAGATTGATACGCTGATGGGGCGGACACCCGAGCTGGAAACGTATGACCCATATTTTCAAGATATTGAGAGTTTGGAGACGCAGACCGGCGTGACAGTGGTTGACGTGCAAGCGCCCAAAGAACCGCCGAGAGTGGAGAAACCGAAGGCCATCTGACCTTAACAAGCTAAAAAAAAGAGTTGAACGATAGTAGGTTTTGTTGGATTTGTTCTGCTGTGCCAACACAGACAGTCCACCGTAATCTCTCGGATTAACTACGTGGTCTTTCAACTCCCACGTAGTTAGTCCAACTGAACCTGCTATTACAGCAGGTTTTTTTAATAAGGTGTCGCTGGTTTTTACCTACCATTTTCCGGCGGCGCATAAAAAAGAAAGGAAACAATAATATGGCAGAGGACAATTCCGGCGGAAACGCCGAGGTGCAATTCGTAGAAGTGGACGGCGCAAAGTTTCAGGCCGATCCCGAGAACGAGGGTCAGCCGCTCAAAGATGAGCAGGGCAACCCCGTACCCTTTGAGGAAAAGGGCGAAGGCGGAGAAGGCGAGGGTGAGGGCGGAGAGCCCGAGGCAAAGTTCGTGGAGCAAGACGGCAAGAAGTTTCAGGCCGACCCGGACGATCCCTCTAAACCCTTGACCGATGAGCAGGGCAACCCCGTACCTTTCGTTGAAAAAGAGGGCGAGGGAGACAAGGGCAAGAAGCCCGTGGAGTTGGGTGAGCCCCCTGTCCGCAACAAACGGGATTTCATCATTAACCGCTTGCAGCACAAACGCGAAAAGAAGGAAGCTGCAGGAGAAGGCGCTGGCGAAGGCGGAGACGAAGGTGATGACCCCGATTATCCCGATCCAGAGGACGAGAAACGTATCCTAAAGGTCTTTAACAAACACTACGGAGGCAAAATCTCCAAGATTGACGAGGGCGAAAACGAGCGTGAGCTTGATCAGTTTTTCGCCAAGCCGGAACACGCCAAGTTTAAGGAACAAGAGGCGACGATCCGGCGCTGGTGGAAGCACCCCTCGCGCAACAATCTACCGATTAAGTCCGTTGCCTATGAGGTGATGGGCGAAAGTTTACTCGCTGCCGGCGCAAAGCAAGAGCGCAAGGCCAACGAGGAAGGCAAAAAGACCGGTAGTGGAGGCCATTCGTCCCGGGGCTCTATGCCCAAAAAGGACGCGTGGGGAGAGTCACCGCAGGAGTTTGCACAGCACCAAGAGGAGGTGCGGAGATCAGGGGGTAGGTAGTTCGTCCAAAAGATAATTTAATTCAATTAAGCCGTAACATCTAAAAAAATGGCAAACACAACTCGTACACAAATCCCGGTTGAAAACACATCATTTTACGACCGGACATTACTGACACGTGCCGTCCCGCTTTGTCTGCACACCAAGTACGCGCAGATACGGGATATTCCGAAACAAGCAGGCACGGATACCATTAAGTTCCGACGCTATGGTAACCTCACGGCTGCCACAACGCCGTTATCCGAAGGTATCACTCCCGTTGGTAGCCAGCTTTCGGTCACTGATATTACCGCAACCGTTCAACAGTATGGTGACTACATCACCCTGACGAACGTGCTTGAGGTTACATCGGAAGACCCGGTTTTGATGGAAGCCGCAGAAGTGCTGGGCGACCAATTCGCCGACACAGTTGATCAGCTCGCCCGCGATATAATGGCGGCCGGCACAGGCATTACCTATGCTGCTGGCGCTGGTACTCGCGTCGCGACAGTTGCTGGTGATAAAATCACTGACACGCTGATCAAGAAAGTCGTGCGGACAATGAAAAACAACAAGGCACGTATGATGACTCGTATGGTTGACCCGGACTCCGGCTATGCCACGTCACCTATTCCCGCGTGCTACGTCGCTATCGTTCACCCGAACACCACGTATGACTTGCAGGGCGCGACTGGTTTCAAATCAGTTGAGACATACGCCAACAAAGCGCAGGTTATGCCCGGTGAGGTCGGTGCTCTTGATAAAGTTCGGTTCGTAGAGTCCACAAACGCCAAAGTGTTTACTGGTGAAGGTGCTGGTGGTATTGACGTCTACGGTACATTGTTTATCGCAATGGACGCCGTCGGTATTTCCCGCATTTCCGGTGAAGCGGTTAAAAATATCATCAAGCCCCTCGGCTCTGGTGGTACTGTTGACCCGTTGAACCAGCGCGCCACATCAGGTTGGATCGCGTGGTTCGTCACCAAAATCCTTAATCAGGATTACATTCACCGACTTGAGCACGGCGTGACCGCCTAATAAATAACGGACGGGGGCTGGCAACCCCAGCCCCTCCGGTTTAACCAATTCAAACCTATGACCGCAGAAAAAATGAGCGAGGAAAACGAAAACGAAACACAAAAAGCCCCCGCAAAAGGCAAAGCCCCGCAGCCGAGAGGCCGTCAGGCCGGTAAAGCAATAGATACGCCGGCTGTACACGTTTCAATGGCTCGGGAAACGGAGCAAGAGATTGCCCAGCTTTTAAGCCAAGACGCCAAAGCAATGAAAGACCGGCTCTCCAAACAGCCGCGCGTTGATTTTCTGATCCCCTTAATGCCCGGTGAAAGAAACGGTGCATACGAAACAGTGCAGCTCAACGGATATAAGCTGACCATCAAAAAAGGGTGTATGGTCAATATCCCATTGCAGATCGCGCAGGTGCTGGCTGACTCTTACCGGATCACCAGCGAAGTCGGACAGGATATGCTGATTGACCGGCCGTTTGTCCCGACCAAAGAAAAGCCCATCTCCCCGGCGGAGGCGCTATCTAATTAACCAAGTTAATATCTTACTCCTATGGCGAAAGCTACAATGTCAACCTCTCCGGTGATGTCGGACGCAACACTCCGCGCCTCATTGGGGAAAATCCAAGACACCCTGTGCTACCAACTGCTCAACACGGGTGCTTTGGCCATTGGTTCGGGCTCAAAGAAAAAGGTTAAGCTGGTCAATACCATCTATGCCTTGATGAACGGAGCTCTAATCAAAACCACTACGGCAGAAGTCGCCCTCTCCGGTACTGTCGTGAACGCCACGTACAACGTGTTCGTGATCACGATGACCGCAGCCGGGACACTGACTGCCACTATGGGAACAGCCGGCGCGACTCTCGCGGCCGTCGTGTTTCCCGCAATACCCGCCAGCTCGGTCGTGCTGGGCTGGGTTGAAATCCACCCGTCAGGTACGGGCAACTTTGTCGGTGCTACCACTGACCTTGATGATGGTACTGTTGTGCCGAACGCGGTGTACTACAATTCACCGTTCCCGCTCAACTGGACAAAGATGGAGAACCTTTAACCATTAACCTCTACAAGGAGATAATTATATGGCTAAAGCTGCCATCTCAACCTCACCCATCAATTCCGACAAGTACCTGCGCGATATTTTAGGCGACCTGCAAGACATTTTTTGCTACACCTGTTTGAACTCGGCGGGTTTGGCTATCGGCACAAGCTCCAAAGCTGACGTGCTGATCGCCAATACCACGTACGGTATGTTCAACGGCGTACTCAAAGGCCACACCACGGACGAAAACGTCTTGGCTGGTACGGTGACTGCCGACAAGTTTAACGTCTTTGTTCTGACAATGTCTGTCGCCGGCACAATTACCGTAACTATGGGTACGGAAGCCGCTACGCTCGCCGCAGTGGTATTGCCCGCTATCCCGGCCAGTGAAGCCGTGATCGGTTTTGTCATCGTCAACCCGACCGGCACTGGTGACTTTGTCGGCGGAACGACTGAATTGGACGACGCGACTGTCGTACCAAACGCGGTGTATGTAAACACCCCATTCCCGATCAACTGGACTCTCGCCGAAAACCTATAACCTAAATAAAAGGGAGAGTGCCTGCCAAAAAAGTGGGCGCTCTCCCAATAGGCAACCACTATGACCGGTGCACAATTCGCCAGCTACATACGTCAAAGAACGCGGCAGGACTCAACCACGCTGACGGACGCGGCTATCATCGCGCTCGCCATCGCGTGCCAAGAGGACATTGTCAAGGAAATCGTTAAAACCAACGAGGACTATTTTGGCATTGCCCAAACTCGCAATCTTGTCGCCGGCCAACGTAATTACCAATTCCCGACCGATATGCTCTCGCAGATGAAGTTTTTGGAGGCCAAACTGGACGGTACGAATTGGGAGCACCTGACCGAAACCGATCTAAACTCGCTCGGGATCAATACGGACGAGGCGAGTATTCAGACGGAGTATGCTGATAAAGACCCACAATTTGATATTATGGGTGGTGAGGTCTACATTCTGTCGGGCGACGCGATTATAAACGTCACCGCCGGATTGAAATTGTGGTCGTACATTTATCCGCCGACGGTAACGGCTGGCGCATTGGCCGAAACTGACGATATGAGCGTGCCAACCAGCACGACTTCGTTTGGGTATATGCCCCGGCAGTTTCACCGTTTGTGGGCGGACGCCACGATCATAGCGTGGAAAGAGAGTCAGGATAAGCCCGTCAAACTCACTGAAAGCGAGATCAACTGGGAGAACCGTATGCAACTGGCGCTTAACTCCATCAAGAAAATGAACCTTGACCGGGCGACGATAACGGCAATGCCGACGACCGACGGACGAGGCAATAACCTCAACGGGCAAGATTACTAATTTATTAACGCAACCAATATGCCTACAACTGACGTGGTACGGAAGTACCGCATAGCAGACACCAAGCGTGAACCCGATCGTTTCGTCGTCACTGCCGACTTCATTGAGGTAACTGACGGCGAGGAAACAAAGGTCGGATCAATCAACCACGCGTTTCCCCTTGAGATGACCGAGGACGACATCAACGCCGAGGTCACCAAAGCGTGTCAGGTCTTTTTCCAAGACCGGGAACGTGCCAAAGCCAACGCGGTCAAAGATAAAATTGACGCCGACGCCGAGGTCACAAAATCTAATTTAATCAATAAGGAGCAAACCATATGAGCAATCAAGCTCTTGTAAAAGTTCGGAACGCTGCTTTGGACGTGGCCGGCGAGTTCACCTTTCAGGTGCGCGATAAGCTCGGCAATATCCGAAAACAGTGGCAGGAAAACAAGTTTGGCAAGTACCTGCGTATTCTGACTGGCCGCCAAATGCAGGGTCTATTCCTGCTCGGACACTGGTCAGATCAGATGGTGGTCAAGAACCTGATCACCTCGGCCGGTAAAGCCGGCGCTGCCTCCCGTATCAACGGGTCGGGCGCGGAAGCGGCCTTTACCTATCTGGCTGTTGGTATCGGAACGACTGCGGCTGCGGCCGGAGACACGGCGCTGGAAAGCGAAATCACTGACAGTGGACTGGCGCGTGCTGCTGCTACCTGTACTCGGGTAACTACAACCGTAACAAACGATACGGCTCAACTGGACTACACGTGGACTGTCACTGGCTCTAAAGCGGTTACCGAGGCCGGCGCGTTAAACGACGCTACTACCGGTGTACTGCTTGGACGCCAAGTGTTCTCCGCAGTAAACGTTGTCAACGGAGACACATTGCAGGTCACCTATAAGTTCAAAGTGAGCTAATAAGGTTAAACCCTTCCTTTGCTCCTTTAGGGGAGCGAGGATAAGGGCTTAACTTCGCGCTGCACCGCTTTTTACTCCGAGAGGCACGGTTTCGTCCTTTGGGAGGATTTATCATTAAATGCGATTATTATGAGGCCACTATCCACAATGAGACATATGCCCTTTGGACGGGCAAACACCCTGCAAAACGCACGTACGTTGACCACGGAGCGTGCTAATAGCGAGGTGCAGATGAACATACTCATCGGTACACCGATCCGCGACATCAAAGAGTATTCTATGCGTCGCTGGTTGAAGTCAGTCAGTGCGCTCGCTATGCCGCGAGGCACGCTTTTGATGGTGGACAATTCAGACACGCCGGATTTTTCCAAACGCGTGCACGAATACTGCAAAGAGATCGGGTTCACGCGCTACGAGCTTATCCATCTTGAGGATATGGGCGGGCTGGAGTCAGAGGCAAGGTTGGCCGCAGCTCGTGAGAAAATCCGGGAGGTGCTGCTGGCCGGAAAATACACACATTGGTTTTCGTGGGAGTGCGACATTATTCTGCCGTCGGATACGCTGGAAAAATTGCAGCGCTTCATTGACATTGACCTTGTGCACCATAATTACCCGAGCCGGGACAACGATCAAATAGTTGCCGGTGGTATCGGTTGTTCGCTCATTAGCCGGGAAATAATGAAGCAGTTTAGTATGATTGAAGGCGGTGGTTATGGAATGTGCGACCCGGATATGCCTAACTGTTACCACGGCAACGAGAGCTGGCTTTTTGTCCGGGCGTATCGTGCTGGCTTTTCGTCACTGCATTTATCGCAGTACCTGAAAAACGTTGAGCATTTAGCGAAGTAAATATGTTTGTGTGGCTAAAAAAATTATTCGCACCGAAATACCGAGAGATTTTACTGTCCGAGAGTGTTTTCGGCAAAGCCAACAAAGGCAGTTTCAATCCGGTCGGGGAGCAGGTTGTGATAAAAAGTCGGGGAGAGATACCGTATGACGCCGGACAAGTACAGAGAATGGTTGAGACGCATTTCGGCGACGCCATAGACCACACACCCGAGTTTGTGAACGGTGTCTCGGTCGGCGGCCGGGAAATCTTGATCTGCGTCAAGCCCGGCGCGTTTATAAACGTCAGCAAGTTAATTGAATTGATGAGATAGTATGGCCACAATAATCAAACAAATCCAAAACTCAAATTACGTTCCGTCCAATACAAATCAGACGGGCTACACTGCCGTAAACTCCAGTCAGTTTTGGTGGGACTCGGCGAAGTATGACGGGACAGTAACGATGTACTGGGAATGTATTTTGAAATCAACCAATGCCAGCTATACTGCTTATTCAGAATTGTACGACAAGACGGGTGCGGCGGCAGTCACCGACTCACCGGTCAGTACGACCAGCACTACGCCTGTTAGGGCGAGAAGCGCGGCGATCACCTTGACTACCGAACACGAGTATTATTCGCTGGTTAAAATATCCAATGCGGCCGCGTATGTTTATTACTACAACTCGCAGCTCGTCATCAAGCAAACAGGGACGATCACCAAAACGGAAACGCAGGTATTTTTAGGGTCAGGATACGCCACTACCAGCAGCACGTATGAGGATTTTGCTCACGGTACGTTGTTCTATTACAACTCGGGAGTGTGGGACGGATCAGTGACAGTTTATTTTGAGGCGGAATTGGTTTTGTTGGCTGACGCGACTGACGCCTATGCCGCGTTATATGACACTGATGATAATTTAGTGGCCGACTCGGAAGTGCATATTACTGCCTCCGGCTGGACACGCCAACGAAGCGCGGCGATCACCTTGACACACGGGAAAACATATAAAGTAAAATACAAGTGTGATGGCGGCGGCAGTGGTATCAACGTCCGGCAGGCACGGCTCATTATCCAGCAGGCCAATTTTAACACTACCGAAAGCCATTACCCGATTGTGCAGGATATGAAATATACCGACGCCTCAAACACAACGCTCAATACTCTTATGGCCGTTTACTGGGACAATGACGAGTGGGACGTTTACTCAAAATTGGTTTACCACGAGGCAGTTTTACAAATACTTGGCGGAGGAGGAACGATAACGGCTACGGCTGAACTGTATGACGGCGCGGCGGTTGATGACTCATTGGCCACGACAAGCGGAAATAAAGACCGTGTACGAAGCGCTGCGCTAACGCTGGACGACAATACGACGTATTGGGCGCGGATCAAGACGAGCAATGGTAGCTATCAAGCGTCCCTGTTTTACTCTGCCATTGTCGTCTACGCGATCTTGACGTCAACCCCTCACACGAAAACACTGGATACCGAGACCGCTACGCTTACGGAAGCGATTACAAGCGCAGCCGTAAGACACGCTCCGCTC
>Ga0265297_10002270_pt1 | contig 40045 bp, 65 predicted proteins | sample Munlanlwell13791_FD_192502 | JGI IMG/M metagenome (GOLD analysis project Ga0265297, IMG submission 192502) | Leachate microbial communities from a municipal landfill in Southern Ontario, Canada - Leachate well 137-91 | ecosystem: Engineered > Solid waste > Landfill > Unclassified | place...
CTATGACATAAGATACCACGTATATTTTCACTGCCGTGCTTGTGATCTAGGCAATCCCTCTTCTCATCAAAACTAACCCCACATATTGCACATTTATTTCCTTGTTGGTTCCTAAGATAATCATATCGCGCGTATAGTATCCTTCCATCTTTTCCACTAAGTGTTTTAAAATGCCTTCCCCTGTCTGGAAAGATCTTATGGAATCTTAGTATTTTACCAACCTTATCTTTTCTGATCCCTACAATTTTTGCAATATCACATTTATACTTGTGTTCCTCAAATAATGTGATGACTAATTCATCTTTTTCTCTGTTCATAAAATAATTGCCACCTCGATCAAGCCCGAATAATATCTTATCTATGGTTGGTCTTGATAATCCGGTTTTTATTGCTATTTCAGATTTCCTATAGTGCTCCTTTTGATATAGGTCGCGTACCTTATCAATCAATTCTTTCCTTACCCTGAACGGTCTCATGTTTACTCCTTTACATAATTGTACCATATATTTTACAAAATAGACATATTTATGGCTAATTGTAGACGGTAGTGATCTTCCCGATAACTAGTAATATATGATCGCTTGGCGGCTCTATTTACCGATAATCAGCATTTTGTTACTAATTATTTTTCATTTGTATTATTCATAATATGATAATACCTTAATACGGGTATTATCCTTATAAAAAAAATATATCTCACTTTATTGAAAAAGTGATACACAAAAAGTATTATGTCCCATAAGTGAGATTCAAAGTGTAAATAAAATCACCATTATTTACAATTCGCGCCAATCTTGGTAATTGCATTGCACTTTATTATCAATCCTGATAACCTACAGTAATCGGTCAACAGGTGAACCATTTATCGCGGAGATAATATTTACTTCTTGACAATTGTATTTACTCGTGCTATATTAACTAAATAATGAGGCATTAACTATGAGTAAAGTACCTGTTTCATTTCGATTCACAAAACAATCAATAAAAAATCTCAAGGAACGTGCCACAGAAGAACACCGCTCCATGAGTGCGCATCTTGAGTATCTGATCGAGCAGGATGCCAAATATGCTCGAATCCCAGTCCTGCGCGTTGACGACATCAGCCAGGTGCGATATTCAGATGCTCCGGCTGACAAGGAGGACTGAATGATAACCTGCCACGCTACCTCAGTTTGGTACGACAAGTCCAAATGGATGGGGTACGTCATTGATGATGACGGAAATATGACTGCCTCACAAATCAAGCGCGATACGAAAGAATCTGCCCTGCTGGACGCCGAACGAATGAAAGAAGAGTTAGAACATGGGCAGCGATAGGAGGAAAGATGGAAAGAGTTGATGGCAAACGCATGGTCGCCGTTTTGAAAGAAAATCCATACCATTGCCCGAAATGTGGTACCGGTTTGGAGGAAGATGATTTCCCCGTTACGGTTTTCGCCGAAAACGGCGGGATGTGGCATGACGCGGAAACGCATTATTTTTGTCCGGTCTGCAATATCGAATGGTATCCGCATCAAATCCCAGGGCATCCTCAGTATGACGAAAGTTCCAACATTTTTGAGGCGGAACAATGATGATCCGCAGGCAATTCCCGAGCGACCATTGGTGCGGGTGCTGTCCGAACTGCTGCAGTTTCGACCACGAGTTTGTTTCTGCTCATTCGGAAGCGTTTTCAACGATCTATGAATACGAGTGCAATTATTGCGGCGCTCATTGGGAAGTTGAATGTAAAAACAAAGTGGAAAGCGTGAAAGTTTCAGCATAGCCAAAAAATAACATCATTCAAGTTATTTTGGTGATAAATGGATAAAAAATCGTGGAAAAGTGATCGAAAAATGGACGAAAAACCGACAAAACTCCAACAACCGCTCGGACACTTTACAGCCTCGAAAGTCGACGAAGCTGTAATGGCGAACAGCCAGGCGAAAATGTATCTGTCGCGGGCGCTGGTCGATCACCTCTCGGAATCGGAAATGGTGCGGCTAATAGGGCTGGCGCTGGTTGAGATCGGCAATAGCGACCAGGCACTAATGGATGCCAGACTGGCAGGGAAATGAACACGTCTTACAGTGCATATTTGAAGATGAAAGAATGTGCTGCCATTATCGGCGAAGAATCCGTTGAGGATTATTTTGAAAGGGGATTTCCGAAAACGGGTTGGCCGCTGACCTGGCCGAATATTCTGGATTTTTATACCGAGTTGTTATCTCATCTCATAGAGAAAAAGAAATGGAAGAATTGATGGACATCTTATTTTGCACAATAGTTTTTCTGGCTTTGATGTACGCAACCATGCGATGGGGCATCCCTGCCGATTATGACGACAGGGACGATGAAGAAAAAGAGTAGCACTTTTACATGGCAATGACTGGTGTCATCGAAAACTATCGGTAATAGATGCGAAATATCCGAACCAGTTTTGCGAAATGCAGCGGCATGGTGGGAACATGCTGGCCGGATAGACTGGGTAATCCAGACAACCATATACCAAATCGGGTTCAAATCCCGACTGCATTTATAGCTTAGCTCCACTAAGCGATAAAAAAGAAGGAGGAAGAAATGGAAAACCAATTAGTTACTGTGATGGATGATTCCGCCATCGAGCAAGTCTTGATCGGTGGAGATCTATCAAAATTGACCCCAGCGCAACGTGTCCAATATTACAAACGAACTTGCGAAAGTCTTGGCCTTAACCCTCTCACCAGGCCATTTGACTATATAACGCTCAATAACAAATTGACGTTGTATGCAAAAAAAGACGCGACCGACCAATTACGCTCAATAAAAGATGTGTCCATTGATGATATCGATCTTCAGGACATCGGAGATACTTTTATCGTGAAAGTGAAGGGACATGATCGGACTGGCAGAACGGACGTTGAAATTGGCGTAGTGCGAAAATCTGACATGCAGGGCAATTTGGCCAACGCACAAATGAAGGCGGTTACTAAAGCGAAACGGCGTCTAACGCTTAGCCTGTGTGGTCTCGGTTGGCTGGACGAAACAGAGATAGAGACCATTCCAGATGCACAGGCGGTCAATGTGTCTGAGGTAGGCGAAATTATTAAAGACGATGATAAGGAAAATAAAAAATCCGCCAGAAAAGTCAAATACTTCACACCCGAGCAGGTTCAAGCTGTCATCGGAGCGTTCCCCAATGAAAAAATCGAGGCGAATCATGCTTCTGCCATGCTCAGTCTATCCAATAAATTGAATTCAGAGACACCGATTGACCTCACGGTGCGGTGGGCGTTGAAATACCGCGTTGAATCCAAAAAGTCAGGCGATAAACACCTGGCGGCCGACATGGCGGATAACGAAATATTAGGAAATTAGGACACATTTTGTCTCCTTATAAGGCGGGGTGGGGGCTGATGCCCGCTCCGCCAAAAAAGAAAGGAATTGCTGTGAATACTCAGGAAAAACTTGATCGTTTGGCTGAACTGGACGCAAATCGAGATGTGGTCATTCTCGATATGGAATCTCTGAAAAATTCCGTCATCCCAGTGGAAATCAAAGAAAAATTGAACGAGATTGATGCCGAATTCAATCCGCACCTTGAAGCGATTGCGGCAGATCGCGCACAACTGGAAGCAGAAATCCGCAATGACGTGATGGTTTCGGGGGAAAGTGCCGCCGGAGACGTCTACCGCGCGTCCTATGTGAAAGGTCGAGTATCGTGGAATACCGAAGCATTGGATGGCTATGCTCTCACGCATCCAGAGATCAATATTTGCAGAAAAAAGGGAGCGCCATCCGTAAGGATTGTGAAGAGATGAAACAATTTGACCAGTCCTACCTTGAAGAACGGCAAGTCATCACTCCCGATGGGATCGGTACGCTGAAAAACTACATCATTGACGAAACCGGCGCCATAACCGATTGGCTGGTCAAATTTGATGGTGTAAAGCAACGCATTTACAAAGTGGAGCAACTGCAGGAGGTTGAAGAATGACCATTCGTTTCACGACCGATGAACTCAACAAACGGGTGTTGACCGTTATCTTGGAGGAGAATCCTACTCCCGATCATCGTATCACCAAAGAGAAATTGGCGGTCCGAATTTATGGTTATTACAACCCCACCGTTGACCGGAACATTCGCGATTCCATCACTGAGTTGACGTTACGAGATTATCCAATCTGCGCTACGTCTGATGTTCCTGGTTATTATCTGGCGCGGTCGTACGAAGAAGCATCACAATGTCTGGCAGAACTGGAATCCAGGAAGAACATGCTGGAAGCCCGGCGATCTGGAATTTTGCGTGGACTGGTTGGATCAAAGAAACCAGTCAAGGATGCTGTGCAAATGGAGCTGATATAAATTGATGGCGCGCAAAACTTTCATTAAGGTTAGGCGCGGAATACTTGATGCGCAACATACAGAAAAATTAGGCGCTGCATGGTATTTGTTTTTCTATATGCTAGATCAAGCGGATTGGGAAACCGGAATTATTTCTGGGTGGAAAGATCAATTCGCTGCCGATGATCTGCAGAAACCACTCAGCCAGATCAGGTTTCATCGACAGCATTTAGAAAAAGAAAAATATATTATCTGTACAAAACGACAGCACGATCAAATTATTACCATAAACAGATGGAAAGACCCCCGCAAAGATACTTTTGAAGAACCAGAGAGTAAACAAAACTTAATACTCTCAGATTCCAGAGTTGAGCCAGAGTTGAGTGAGAGTAGAGTGAGAGTTGAGCCAGAGTTGAGCGAGAGTTTTAAGAGCCCCTCTATAAATTTACACTCTTCATCTAGTCAGATATCAGATATTAAGATACCAGATGTTAATAAAGAAGCATCATTTGCGGATAAATCCGCAAATGAAGAAACGATTTACGAAGATTGTTTGGAAGATGGCAATCCATTAAAGACACAAAAAAGAAAAAAACCAAAAACAGACCCGCGCTCATCACTCCCGGCCATTATTGCATTTCACCATGTCACTGGCATTTATCCGCCAAAACCGAATTATGACCAGGTTATTTGTTTGCTTGGAGATCATCCAGATGAACAGCGCATGCTGACATGTTATCAATCCTGGTGCGCTCGCGGGTATAAACCAACTAACATGAATTGGTTGCTGGAGTGGTATGCAGACGGCGGTCCGCCAGGCAAATTGTCCCCAAAAAACAAACCGCTAATTGGATTGGATGCAGTGAAAGCAGAGCAGGAAAGGTTGAGAAAACAAAATGGCAAATGAACAAAAAATAACTGATGCAATAGAAATCTTAGCTGCTGCATTTCCGAACAACAAAATCACGCAGGAAACAATCAGAGTGTATCAGATTGCATTATCCGATATCCCGTCCGATGTGCTGGAAAAAGCGATCATACACATAACAACCACCAATAAATTTTTTCCAACTGTCGCAGAGATTCGTGACGCCGCTTATTTACTCATGGCTGGAATTAACAAAATTCCGTCTGAATTTGAGGCATGGAAAGAAGTTCAGGATCAGATTGCTCTATGCGGTGATTATTGGAGGTATTCCATAAATGAAAATAAACCGGAATACACACATCCATTAATCGAGAAGGCAGTATCTATCATGGGATACAAACAACTTTGCGAATCAGACAACATTATTGCTGATCGAGCGCATTTTTTTCGCGTGTATGAATCACTATATCGGCGCGCTATTGACGAAATGAAAATGTTGCCAAACGTAAAACAATTCAGCGAAGAATATCAGTTGACCAATGGAAAAATAAAAATGCTTGCGGAAAAATTAGCGGTAAATAATAAAAAATAGAGATCATCCAAAAAATATGAGCAGAAAGGAGGAACAAATGAAAGAAATTAGACAGGGAGATGTGTATCTGAAGCCATGCTCTGCAATTCCAGCCAATGCCAAGCGCATTGCTCCTAAGAATGGCAGAATCACATTGGCCGAAGGAGAAGCAACTGGACACAATCACACTATGACCGCCGAATGTGCCACGTTGTTTGGCGTGGACGAGAACATGGTCGTGGTGGTTGATAAGCCGACCACACTCGATCATCAGGAACATGGCGAAATTGAAGTTGCACCTGGCGCATACTGGGTTGTGCGTCAGCGCGAACAGAAGCGCAAAGAAGTCCAAAGAGTGATGGATTAATAATCTCAACCTTTGCGGTGGGATGGTAAAACCGCGCAGGAGGAATCATGGAAAAGATAGAGAAATTAACTGCTGAGCAGAATAGGCAGATGATCGAATTTCGCGAGGAATGGCGCCAGATTGGACTAGCTACCGGTCCGGCAGATATCGAGATGATTAGAGATGCGATCAATGCCGAATATGCGGAAATCGGGGAAAATGCACCCATTTTATGGCGATGCGAAAGTCCATTTATGGCGCAATTAGTTATTAATATACTGAAAAAATATAGTGCGGTTGGGCAGAACCTCGGGCAGAACCTCGAGCAGAACCTCGGGCAGAACCTCGAGCAGAACCTCTGGCAGAACCTCTGGCAGAACCTCGAGCAGAACCTCTGGCAGAACCTCGAGCAGAACCTCGGGCAGAACCTCTGGCAGAACCTCGAGCAGAACCTCTGGCAGAACCTCTGGCAGAACCTCTGGCAGAACCTCTGGCAGAACCTCGGGCAGAACCTCAGGCAGAACCTCAGGCAGAACCTCTGGGCCAACCTCAGGGACAACCTCGAATTTATATCATCGTGGTTTTGGGGATCACTGGATTCATTTTGGATTGCTTATTACCTATATCCTCACCAGTATTTGCGAAAAATGCATACCAAAAAGCAAATGGAACGATTAGATCGATATGTAATCATTGCGAAAAATGCATTTTGGTTTTATCCATTCAAAGATATCTGTTTTGTGTGTGATCGCCCAAATTTTATCGGTATGGACGCCGAATGGCGTTTACATGCAATAGATCGACCGGCAATCGAATTCTCTGATGGTTGGAAACTTTATTATGTGCATGGAGTGGAAGTTCCGGAATTTGTCATTAAAAATCCGGAGAAAATTACCACGCAGTTGATAGATGATGAAAAAAATGCGGAAGTGCGCCGTGTCATGCTGGAGATTTTCGGCGTCGACCGCTATTTGCGCGATATTACCCCGATCCACCAAGATCGGTATGGAATTTTATACCGTAAAGAATATCCGGACGATTCTCCATTGTGTATGGTGCGTGCGCTCAATTCCACACCGGAGCCGGACGGAGCGTTGTCCATCCAGGATGCGATCAGAGTATTCGGTCAAGATGTCGTTGTCAACGATGGCGGATCAATGCGGTCGCTCATGGACATTGCACGCGAACACCCCGATTATCGCTTTAAGGAATACTTTATTGGTGTCCCGACCGATATGAAAACAGCGCATGAGGCAATCGCATGGACGTTTTATGAGACGCCAGAAACATATGCGCCAGAAATCGAGAGTTGATATGGTCAATAAGTATAATGCTCGCAAAGTAAAAATAGATGGATACACTTTCGATTCCCAACGCGAAGCACAGCGCTATGGGGAATTGAAGTTGATGGAAAAGGCGGGAGAAATCAAAGAACTCGTAGTCCATCCGGGTTTTTTGCTGCAGGAGGGGTTTCAATATCAAGGAAAATCCTATCAGCCAATTATCTATATAGCGGATTTCATTTATATGGAAAATGGAAAAACCATCCTCGAGGACGTCAAGGGTGTTGAAACTCCTGATTTTCGCATGAAGTGGAAAATACTGCTGTTTTTTGCGAAAAAAAGTAGGGATAACGCAGAATTTAGGATTGTGAGGTAGCGAATGTTCCAGCTTGCCATGACCATTCGGGAGCGTGAACCAATGACATTTACACAGCCGATCAGTGGAGTTCCGTTTGAACAGACCTGTGAAAATTGCGGAGCCACATTCCGCTATCACTATCGGGTGCATTATTGCCCAGACTGCGAGGATGTCATTTACGGTACGGAGGAACCAGTCAGGGGTGATCATAACGACAAGGGCATCCAGGAGATCGAACGGATCAGGACTGAAAACGCAAACCGGAATAAAGCCGACCGGAGTGTGAGTGGATTTTACAGATACACGGTCGAATATGATCCAATCCCCGATGAGTTGGGCGGAATGGTCGGGGCAAAACTGAATCTTGAAGAGGTCGAGGCGGCACTACGAACGAAATCGTTTGAACCAGGCATGATACTCCGCTACGATGGTCAAATGGAACGGAGATATAAGGTTGTGTGCAAAAAGGACGGAATATATAAATTGGAGGAAATAAGTGAAAAGTGAACAGGAAATCAAGGAGGAAAAATGAGTACATTTTTTGTCGAAACGGATAAAAATGATGTGATTAATGTAGATGAGATTGTTGACATTTATAGAAATTCCTCAGAAGATAATGCACATCCATTTTCGATCTTATTCAAAAATGGACAAGTTTTAAGAATGAAAGAGGATTTTACGCAAAGGCTGGTCGCATTCATTAAACAGTGTGAGAAAAGAAAATATGAAAGTGCAAAAGTTGGATCATTCACGATTGATGCAATGGAAAGTTATGCCGAATTTTATGAACAGGTTTTGGCTGCGCTTGATTTTCCAAAAGATGCTAATCCAAGTGCGCAACAAGATATAATCATGCTTCAAAAAATCTCCGAATTGGTTGAATTTTACAAAAGCATGACTGATGAGCCAACAGCAGAGAAGGAGAACAAAATATGTTCCAAAAACTAATTTTTGTTGGTCGATTAGGTGCGGATCAGTAATAGTATATGATATAATGGACGCATAGGAAATGACATTATGAATAAAAATATAGAAATGCGTTTTTGGAAATATGTTAATGTGCGTGGCGAGGACGAATGTTGGGAATGGAAAGCATATAAAGACAATAAGGGATATGGCAAATTGAGCTCTACACATAAAAAATCACCACTAAAAGCACATAGAATTTCTTGGGAAATTCATAACGGGAAAATACCAAATGGATTGAATGTGTGCCATAAATGCGATAACCCAAGTTGCGTAAATCCAGATCATTTATTTTTAGGAACACAACGCGAAAATATGATAGATGCCTATAAAAAGAAAAGGATTGATAATTATATTCATGGACTAGGAGAAAATAATAATTCCGCAAAATTAACAAATGCAGAAGTAAAAAAAATAAGAGAGGAATATACAAACGGAGCAACAATAGCCCAACTAGAGAAAAAATATAATCACACAAATATAGTTAGAATAGTTAGAAATAAATCGTATATAGATAAAAACTATAAGCCAATAAATGCAAATGCTCGTCCGCGACCAACCAGAATTGTATTGAGCGAAAAAGAAATTTTAGAAATACAAAAAATAAATACTCCAAGTAGAAAACTTGCAAAAATATACGGGGTCAGTAAAACAACGATATTAAAAGCGAAAAACGGAGGATATTAATCAATGTCATATCATAAATTAATTTTGGTGGGATATTGTGGCTCTAGTCCAGAAATGAGGTTTACCCCCAACGGACAAGCGGTGGCGAATTTCTCGGTTGCCACGGATCGTACCTATAAGAACGCCACTGGCGAACAGGTGCGGGTTACCACCTGGTTCCGCGTTTCCGTATGGGGCAAGCAGGCCGAAAGCTGCAATCAGTACTTGACCAAAGGCAGCATGGTTCTCATCGAAGGCACTTTGAATCCGGATAAAGAAACCGGCCGTCCGCGCATTTGGGAAAGCAACGGGAAAACTGGTGCAAATTATGAAGTGAACGCCGAGGTCGTGCGTTTCCTATCTGCTCAGAAAACGGATGGCAAGGAGCTGTTGCAGGAAACTCTGAATGAGGATGATTTGCCGTTTTGATGTTGAGAGTTGAAAGAGGTTTGTGATGGGAGAATTTACTTTTTTTGAAATGTTTCGCAGTTGGATAGGACACATCGCGTGGAAGATATTTTTGTGGTCAGAATGTATGACACAGGAGGAATATTGGATAACTACAGAAAATCATTATAAAGATATTTTGAAATCGGAAGGAAATGTTCACTAACAGCTACATCCTCCTGAAAGAAGCCCTGATAGCTGCGTATCCGATATGTGAGATATGCGGAGTGCGTAGATCAATCGAGGTCAATCACTGTCTATACCATAAGCACGGCGGGGTCTATGACGACTTTGAGAACTGTCAGGCGGTGTGCCATGAGTGCCACATGACCGGCGGGGCGCATACGAGAGCCAACAAGCTGGCACATTGGAAGAAGCGAGTGAAAGAAGGTTTTGACATGGATGGATGGAACGAAACAATTCCAGAGACGAGAAGGGAAAAATGGGAATAGTATAAATATTTTTGGGGGAAGATCCCAAAAAATTTAGGATCATTGGAACATTTTCAGAAATAAAAACCCCGCTCAATGGCGGAGCCTCTTGTTGTAGTATCGGTTATCTCGATATGTGCCGATGGCGTCCTCTAGTACGGTAATCCACAATATCACAAAAACATTGACAGCGATTGCAATCACGCTGATGATTATGCTGATTTTATCCCAGTTCATTTTTTTCCTTTCTTGGCCGTCCGCCCTTTTTGCCGTTTTCCCGAGAGGCCGCCGCCTTTTTGTCGGTTTTGATAGAGCCGAGAGCGGAAGCGGCAACGCGGTTGGGATTTCTGGCTACATATAAAGCAAATTCGTGATCCCCCTGACGGACTTTTATTTGGCCGATCCTAATCCTGGATAATGGAATTTTTTCCAGGTCGAATTCTGATCGTGCATAATATACAGAAAATGGGACGGGGCATTGTTTTGTCAGCTCCACTACAATTTCTGGTACAGACTGGACAGGCATATAGATATTTTTGTATCCCAGTTTTAGTGCGATGGCGCATAACTCGGCATCTGAGCAGGTTTCTCCCTTTAATTTTACCTCAGTAGTGGTATGATCTATCCATACGGAAGTTTCATTTTTTGTGTCCATTTTTTTATTTACTCCTTTTTAGTTTATCTCATCAGTGCGTAGGTTACTGTCCTGCGCAGACCAGCCCATTCATGGCTGGTTTCGATTATTTACTGATATAAAATGTACCGTTTTTTTCGGTGACGACATAATTTTTTGTCAACCAGTCCATCACGAGTTTGTTTGGTGTACCAAAAACGTTTATGCCTTTATAGACATCGATCAGTGCGCTGGCGTCATCGATAGTTTCTGGGGTATACTGCGCAACATAGGCATCAAAATTTTTTTCCATTTCAAACAGGTCTGATGGCGTCACTGGACCATGCGCGGGGATAATTACGTGTCGATATATCATTTCGTCTATGTTCAACTCGCTAGGGAGTCTGCCACGTTCCTGCATGCGGCTGTATGTTCTGAGGCATGCCAGTAGCAGGTGCTGGCCATCGCTCTGTTTCCGCAAAATATCGATATAGTCTAACTGTTTTTCGGTTGCTGAGTTTGTGTTCATGTTTTTCCTCCATTTACACTCACAGTATATAACCTACCGTTGGGTTATACAATATGACATTTGTCATATCTTTTATATGACATTCATCTTAACTTCCCTGCTATCACGCAGATGCAGGAATACGTAACTAGTTAACAATTTACATGGTATAATATCAACTAGTTAACTAATTGAGGAGTAGTGATATGACATCTGATCTGTTAGTGAGTGTGGCCGGCGTGGTGCTGTCGTTGCTGTTCTCGTACCTGCCTGGTCTGTCGGCATGGTACGGTGGTCTCAGCGGAGACCGCAAGCGCATCATCATGCTCGGTATGCTGGCGCTGGTGGCCGGTGGTATGTATGCGTTGGATTGTGGCGGTCTGCTGGTCAAACTGGAGCCAGACCTGGCGGGTATGTGCAGTACCGCTGATGGCTGGGTGCAGGTTGTGCGTGCGTTTATGCTGGCCATTAGCACCAACCAGGCCACGTTTTTGCTGTCGCCCAAAAAATAATTTTTCCTCTCCCTGGTGGGCGTCCTCCTCGCTCGCCAGGGAGAATACCATAACGGATAATTATGATCATATTAGGCGTCGATTACTCACACTGGCAGGCCGGCGTTGATCCGGCAAAATTGGTCGCCGCGGGCGTATCGTATGCCATCGTCAAATGTGGCGAGTACTACCGGTCGGATGAGCATGACGATGACCGGTATGCCAGCAACATGAGCGCGCTCTCGAGTGCTGGCTTACCGCACTCGAGCTATTATTTTTACCACCCTGGCGCCGGTAACAGTCGCCAGGCACGACATTGGCAACGGCTGTATGAGAGCTACGAGCATGATCTGCCGCCAGTCCTCGACTGCGAGGCACACGATGGTATGCTCAACACGACCGAGGTTGCCAGGCAGATACGAGTGATGCTCGAGTACATGGCGCGTATCTCTGGCCGGCAGCCGATCATCTACACGACCGCATCCTGGTGGTCGCACTATGCTGGCGATCCATCATACGGAGCTGACTATCCGTTTTGGTTGGCACAGTACAACACGCAGTTGACGCGCTGGACGGCAACGATCAAGGATAACATCATCATGTGGCAGTATACAGACCGGATCAAACTGCCTGGTTGTCCGACAATGGACGGCAATCGGTGGATGGCCAGCGATGAGCTATACAACGAGTACGTTGGAGATGACCGATGGCCGATGCACCTGGTGGATCAACGCCAGCGCAAAAATATCTGGTCGTTGTCCAGAGCTAACCGGTTGTGGCTGGAGCGTCTGACGCGATGACCAGGCGTGGAGACCATTACGCTGAGTGTCCTGAGTGCGGAGAGCTGTACGCGATCACAGAGGGACACGATTGCGAGTGGGGAGCGCACATACCACCGAGATACAACGTGCGCGTAACGGTGCAGGACAGCGATGATAATGACGTGGAGATACCGATAGATGCATGAGTTAACTGATTTCCCCGCGACCGTGTGTCGCGTCAAAACGCTGGCTGATGGTGGTATCCGCCTGGAGCTAGACCTGCCAGAGACTGAGAGCAATATGCTGACGATCATGCATGAGTTACATCGATCAGACCGTTATCTGCGCGTGGTCATATACGATAATGACGAGTTTGTGCAGGAGTTGACGCATGTCTGAGATCATACGTGATCCGCGCGGGCGTTTTGTTAAAGGTTGCTCCGGCAACCCCAAAGGGGCGGCCATTAATCAGTTTCGATACCTCAAAAAAATGGGTGCGGCTGTAACCGCGTCTGACTGGCGTGCAGTTATCGATAAGGCCCTGGAGCAGGCCAAACGCGGAGATGCCAGGGCCCGGGAGTGGTTGTCTGAGTACCTGATGGGCAAACCACCGCAGCAGGTTGATATCGATGCCAGTGATGGACTGATCCAGTTTATCGTGCGTTATGCGCCGGATAGGGATGATGGACTATCAGATAATACTACCGAGACCGCATGATAAGCAACGCCAGTTTATCCACTCCCCAGCCAAACGCAAAATTATCGTTGCTGGCCGTAGAGGTGGCAAAACGACCGGAGTGTCCATGTTAGCTGCCATGCGAGCGATGGACGGTCGGCGAGTACTCGAGGCGGCTCCAGTCGTCGAACAGACCAATGCGTTCTGGGGGGCGGTCAAAGAATACTTTGCGGAGCCGATTGCAAAAAAAATCGTATACAAAAACGAGACCGACCGACTGCTGGAGTTCCCGAATGGCGGACGGATCAGATGTAAAACCGCTCACGATGCGGATACCCTGCGTGGCGACTATGCTGACCTGTTGATCCTAGATGAGTACTCATTCATGGAGCCGGACGCGTGGGAACTAGTGGGTATGCCAATGCTGCTGGATAACAACGGCGATGCAGTGTTCGTTTTCACTCCCAACCGGCGTAATCATGCCTGGCTGTTGTACAACAAGGCAGTTGCGGATGAGACAGGCCTGTGGCAGTCATGGCATTTTACGAGCCACGATAACCCACACTTGAGCCAGGCGGCATTAGCTGAGCTGGCCGCCGACATGACCGATAGCGCATATCGACAGGAGATCATGGCCGAGTTTCTTGAGGGTGAAGGAGCGGTTTTCCGAAACATCTACGCGTGTCTACATGCCACACATGACACACCTGACCAACATATCGGACATAGGATCGTGGTTGGTGTGGATTGGGCAAAACAATCTGACTATACCGCGATCTCCGTTGGTTGTGCTGATTGCCGGCGCGAGGTGGCAAGAGATCGATTTAACAAGATTGATTATCATTTCCAGCGCGAACGATTAAAAGCACTCATCGATCAATGGCATGTAGAACAGGCGCTGGTCGAACTGAATAGCATCGGAGAACCGAACTTTGAGGAGCTGCAACGGAGCGGGCTGCCGGTGGTTGGATTCCAGACGACCGCCCAAACAAAGCCGCCGCTTATCGAAAATCTGGCGTTGGCACTGGAAAAAACAGAATGGCAGTTCCAGCCAGACCCTATCTGGACTGGCGAGTTGGAATCCTATGAGCGCAAGGTCAGCGCCATCACCGGACGCAGCCAGTATTCCGCGCCGGATGGTATGCACGATGATACGGTCATGGCGCGCGCGCTGATGTTGAGAGCGGCCGGCCAATATCGGGTTGACACAATCTCCAATCCGTTCTTTATGTGAGGTAATCTATGGGATTTTTTCAAGGCATACAAAATTTAATGCGCTTTGTGAGCGGGTTTCCAAACCCCGATGATATCTACGGCACTATTGCAGCACGTGCCGAGGTGATCGGTAGGGCGCGTTCCTATCGTGTGGGAGAGCAGGAAAAGCAACTCAAAACAATTCCTGGACGTTCGGATGATAACCTGCGCTGTAACCTCGTTCGCAAGGCGATCAACCAATCGGTCTATCTGCTGGTTGGAAAGGGAGTTGATTTTGACCTGCCAGGCGACACGGAAACGCCAGAGGAGATATGGCTGAATGCGGTATGGGATGCGAACAAAAAGTCCATCCTGTTGCATAGGGCAGCGCAAAACGCGGCCGAAGCCGGTAATGGCTATCTCAAAATCGTGCCGGGTGGAGCAATCAGAAAGATCAATAATCGCGAAGTGCCGTTGCCACGCTTGGTGAACATCGATCCGATGTGGGTTGAGATGGACACCAATCCCGAAGATTTTGAACAGGTCATCCGCTACACAATCCGGTTCTCGACTATTGGACCGGATGGAAAAGAGCGCTTGCGCAAGCAGGTGATCGAATATCAGGACAATGACGCGGATGGTTATTGGATCATTGCTGATTACTATAATGACCACACCACATCCGGCAAATGGATGTTGATGCAGGAAATTAAATGGGATTATCCATTCGCTCCGATGATCGAGTGGCAGAACCTGCCATCACCAAATTCTGTGTATGGCGAGCCAGATATCACTAATGACGTGATCGAGTTGCAGGATCGGCTCAATTTCGTTGCCAGCAACATCAATAAAATCATCCGCCATCACGCGCACCCGAAATCGTGGGGTATCAACATCTCGCTCCCCCCGCGCAAAAAAGAGGATCAGGAATCATCCTGGAATCCAGAGGAGATGGTCATTTTTCAGGGTGGCGAAGATGCAAAGATCGGGAATTTGGAAATGCAGTCCGATCTAAAATCATCAATGGAATTTTTCGATACCATTTCGAAATCCATTCTGGACAACACTTCAACGGTCGACGTCAATAATCTGAAGGACAAACTCGGGCAATTGACCAATTTTGCAGTGAAAGTATTGTTCAATGATGCACTCTTAAAAATGAACGTCAAGCGTGAACTGATGGGGAATATGCTGACCGAGTTGAATTCCCGCTTGTTGGAATTGGGCGGGTTTGCCAACACCGATCCTGGCGTTGTCGTATGGCCGCGTGATATCCTGCCAGTAAATGAAAAAGAAATAATTGAGATGCAAAAGACTGAATTGGAGATTGGCGTTGTTGACAAACAGACCATCGCAGCAGAGCGTGGGCGCGATTGGGAGCAGGTACAGGAAAGATTGGCAGAGGAAAAAGAAAACACAGAGGATATCAGTGCGCAGATCGTGCGCATGTTCGAAAGAGGTACACCCAATGAAATGTGATAATTGTGGCTCCGAAATGATCGAGTGGCAGCGCAGTAAACATAGCGATTACATCGAGATACGCTATCGCTGCGAGATATGCGGTAGCGAGCGGGACGAGAAGATCGACCTATACCGACCGAAACCGGTAAAAGAAAAATAGCAACATAAAATGGGAAGAATATTTTACAAAGGCAGATCGGTATTTATTACCGGAGCCACTGGGTTACTTGGCTCCTGGCTGACAAAACGATTAGTAGAATTGGGCGCAAATGTCGTTATCCTGGTGCGTGATTGGCAGCCACATTCCGCCCTGCTGCGCAATGGATACTACGACAAAGTTCAGCGCGTATCGGGAGATATTCGCGATTGCGCTTTGCTGAAGCGCATTCTGGCTGAATATGAAGTTCAGAATGTTTTTCATCTGGCCGCGCAGACCATTGTTTCCATCGCCAACCGAGACCCAATTGGAACATTGGATCAGAACGTCATTGGCACGGCCAAATTGCTGGAAGCATGCCGCTCAACGGATACCATCGAGCATATCGTGGTTGCATCATCAGATAAGGCATACGGGGATAGTGCTACCTTGCCATATCATGAGGATATGCCGCTCAATGGCAGCCATCCCTATGATGTCAGCAAGTCGTGTTCCGACCTTGTTTCTCTGATGTACGGCACGCACTATGATATGCCGGTTGCCGTTACCCGATGTGGAAATTTGTATGGTGGCGGCGATCTCAATTTCTCGCGCATGATCCCCAAAACGATAAAAAATCTGCTGGAAGGAAAACCGGCTATTGTGTATGGCGATGGATCAATGAAACGCGATTACACCTACATCGAGGACGCTGCGGATGCTTATTTGACCATTGCCAGCAAAGGTTGCCGTGGGGCATATAACATCGCCGGCGGTGAGGTGCGAACCAATCTCGAAATCGCAGAATTGATCGGGAAATTGATCGGCATTGATACCCCTCCCTATGTGGTCGGTACTCAAGTAAAAGAGATTGATTCGCAATGGCTGGATACGGAGAAAATAAAAAAAATTGGCTGGAAACCTGCGCATACGCTGGAAGAAGGTCTAACTAAGACGATTGCATGGTATCGGGAGTATTTCAATGGATAAATTCATTCCTGGTAAAACGCTGATCCGCACCAGCGGAAAGACCTACGGAACTGAAGAAAAAGAGAATGTTTTATCTGTGTTTGATAGCAATCTTTCCTATGATACGTGGACAGCGCGTTTTGAAAAAGAGTTTGCGGAATATGTCGGTTCAAATTACTGCGTTCTGGTGAACAGCGGATCAAGTGCCAATCTACTGGCGGTTTCCGCATTGATGGATGAACCTCTGGGATGTGGAAGGTTGCATAAAGGGGATGAGATTGTAACCACTGCGTTGAACTTTCCCACCACTGTAAATCCGATAATTCAAAATGGGATGACCCCTATATTTATTGATGTTGAATTGCCGTGGTATGTGCCATATAAGGGATGGAGAATTGATTTTGGAGAAAATAATGGCGGGGCGATATTAACTGAATTTTTAGGAAATAATTTATTTCCAATGATGTTTGAAGTTTCTGGACAAGAATATAAATTTAGTTTTCTGCTAGACCAATGCGATTCATTAAATAGAAATTGTCATTCTGGGAATATTACAACGCATTCTTTTTATCCTGCTCACCACATTTCAATGGGAGAAGGAGGTGCGGTCTGCACAAACAACACACTACTTTACAAAATCATAAAATCATTGCGCGATTGGGGTCGTGATTGCTGGTGCGAGCCAGGCCAGAATAATACGTGTGGATTGCGGTTTAGCGGAGATTATGACCACAAGTATACCTATTCTCGCATTGGCTATAACCTGAAGGCTAGCGAATTTCAGGCCGCAATCGGTTGCGCACAGTTGAAAAAGATAGACGGATTCAATGAGATTCGCCGGCACAATTTCAAACGGCTTTATGATGGTCTGCGCGATATGGAACAGATCTTCTGGCTGCCACAGGCGACACCTGGAAGCGATCCGGCCTGGTTCGGATTCCCATTGACGATCAGAAAAGATGTTCCACTCGATGCAAAAGATATGCAGCAGTATTTAATGGACTATCAAATTGATTCCAGGCGTATTTTCGGCGGCAATCTGCTGCGCCAGCCAGCATACAGGAACATTGAATATCGTATCATCGGAAATCTGGAGAATACCGATCTGATCCACGAGAAGGGCTTCTGGCTCGGAGTTTGGCAGGGAATAACGGATGAGATGGTGGACTATATGATTGAAGTCTTGCATGGCATACCCATGTAATAATAAAAAGCGGAGGAAGAAATGAATATTGATCTTGTACTAGGAATTGCGCTTATTTCGGCCGGCATTATTATGCTGGTAAGCGCCATCGCGAAATACTGCAAAGCAAAATGAACTGTCGAGTTTGCGGTCAATCAACCACACCATTGCTGGTCATGGAAAACATGCCAGCAATGGCACAGCATCTATCGGATACGCCAGAAGAACATTCCGTAACATTGTATTTGCGCCAATGTAGCGGTTGTGGATTGGTTCAACTGGATAATCTGCCGGTTTGGTATTGGAAAGAACCAATACGCACCGAGTATCCGGCCATGACCCGCAGAATATCGGCATTGAAAGCGGACATGGACTTTGTCAGCACCAATTATCTGGAGCATGTTCCCTGTCCGAACCAGTATTTGCAGCAGTTTTCCGGTGCTGGAGTGATTGAAGTTCCTAATTTCGATATGATCCTGGAAAAAAGTTTATTCTCCGAGATCACGCTCGATCATTTAATGTATTTCACAAAAAGTACATTGTTGTTCACGCTTCAATATAACGGGTTTGATGTGGCAGAGATCAGTCCGATTTGGGATGGATTTATTCTTCAGGCCATTGTCCAGCGCAGAGAACCGCTGCGTTTGTTGTCTTTCCTTTCTCAACAAGAGAAATTAAAGAAGCAATTAGATGATTATTGTGCGCATTTCCAGCATGTTGCCATCTATGGCGCGGGGCATGAAGCATTTGCCTATATCGCCTTGCTCAAACCGAAAGTTGCCTTTGTGGTGGATGATGCGCCGCTGAAACAGGAAAAGTATACGCCAGTTGGAATGTTGAAGATTTACTCGAAAGAACATCTGAAATATGCAGATGCGGTCATTATCATGGGCGCGGGCTATTCGGATGAAATCCTGAAAAACCTTGAGTTTGACGGGTCTGTTGCGGTTATGAGAGATTGGGGACTGGAGGCAATCAAGTGAAACCCGAAGAACTCACTAAGCGCGAAGAACTAAAGCTATCCAAGCCCCACGTGTACGATAAGGTCGTACAACACGGCATGAGGATTGTCCGCATTGAACCGTCCTACGTCTGCAACATGGCCTGTCAACACTGCTCGATCAGGGACTTGCAGAAAAGGCGCGGCGGTCGGGCAATGACAATCAAGGATATACAATGTATAGCCGACCAAGCCGACGAACTGGGATTCGCGCAGTTTGTTATATCTGGGGGAGAACCGTTGTTATATCCAAACTTTGATGAAATCGTGGCGGCCATTGACCCCGGGCGATTCTGGATCACGACAGACTCTAACGGGTGGCTGTTGGATTATGAAAAAGCTAAGCACCTGAAAGAGATCGGCGTGGACAAGGTTCAGATCAGCATTGATAGCACATTTGCGGGCGACCATGATAAATTTAGGAATAAGGTTGAATCGTGGGAAAAAGCTACCCAAGCAATATTTTTCTCTAAAAAAGCAGGGTTGAGAGTAATTATACAAACTACTGTTGACAAAAAGCGCGTGCATTCAAATGAACTCAAGTATTTTATTGGATTGTTTGCTGAATATGAAATACCCGTTTATATCAGCTACATGAAACCTGTGGGCGCATGGAAAGAACACGAAGCATTAGACCAGTCAGACATTGACTACGTGGAATCGCTAACGAAAGTACACAACGTTTTTACACACCTAACGCCGTCTTACGATTACCCCGGTGGATGTATCGCCATGAAGCGCATGATAAATATTACTAAATGGGGAGAAGTGAACCCGTGTCCGTTCATGCAGGAATTGGTTATCGGAAATATATTTGATGAACCGCTAAAGGATATTGTGGATCGCGGCATGAAGTATTTCGACTGCAAGATAGACACTTGCTTGATGGCTACCGAAAAGGATTTTATCAATGAATTTAGGAAAACCTATACCGGTTGAGGATTTGGAATTTATCCATACCCGCGTTGACGTTGAACGACTGCGCTCCATGCGCGGGTGTATAACCGGCGCTACCGGCTGGTTTGGAAACTGGATATGCTCTGCCCTGGATTACATGGGTTGCAAGTACATCAAACTTGATACGCGAGACCTGCATACATTCGACTGTGATTACTGCATCCATTTAGCGCACGGAGAGGTCAAGGGGCTAATCAACATGCTGAAACCGCTGGATGTGAAGCATGTCCTGTTTATATCTTCCGGCGCTGTTTATGACAGGGAATTATCTGAATACGGATATACCAAACTTGAACACGAAAACCTATTCCTTGCTTCTGGATTGCCGGTGAATATTGCCAGATGCTTTACATTTACTGGATTGGGTGTTTGTCAAAAAGCGCTGGCTATTGGCGAATTCATCAATCGCGCAAAGTTTGGCGAACCTATCGAAGTTTACAATCAGGGTCGCACGGTCAGAACCTATATGTACATGGCGGAGATGGTCGCGTGGTTATTAAATATCCTGCTCTCTCCCAAAGGAAATATTGTAGATGTCGGCGGAAGCGAGCCGGTTTGCATTTTTGATCTGGCGCACAAGATAAGCGATAATGTCGTGATGATGGATGCGCCTTACTATTTCAAAGAAGCGCGCCCGATTTATATCCCGAACTTGAAGCCGGCAAACGAGATGGGGCTGATGGTCGAAATTGGGTTAGATGAAGCGATCCAAAGGACAATAAAAGCGGAGTGGCAATGACGGAATGGTATGAGGTTTTGTGTCACGCATGCGGGAAGTCGTTCATGATAAAGTGGGTTGAAAAAGCCGTAATCTGCCCGTATTGCGGGAAAGAATGCGATGAAATTATCTGATTACATTTGGGACTATGTTGCCGACCAGGGCGTGCGCCACGTATTCATGGTCGCCGGGGGCGGGGCTATGCACCTTGTTGATTCTCTCGGCCAGAACAAGCGACTGCAATACGTCTGCTGCCTACATGAACAAGCGGCAGGGTTGGCCGCAGAAGCATACGCGCAATTCAATGGTCTGGGCGTGTGTCTGGTTACTTCCGGGCCGGGCGGAACAAATGCCATAACTGCTTGTGCTTCTGCGTGGTGTAACTCCATGCCGGTGCTTTTCATCAGCGGGCAGGTCAATACATGGCAACTAAAAAAGCCGGAACAGCGATTCAATGGCGTGCAGGAACTGGATATTATCAGTATGGTAAAGCCGATAACAAAGAGCGCGACACAATTAGAAAAATGGGTCGGAACGTGCGGGCGTGGAATATTTAAAAATTTCTTACAGGAACGAATTGACTATGCTAAAAAACCTCGCCAGGGGCCAATGTGGATGGAGATTCCATTGGATATTCAGAGCGCAGAAATATGATTGATACAAAATGGGGAGTTTTTCGATTAGATGGTAATGAGATTCACGTTGCGCCCATTAATGACATCCGAGAGCATATTCTTGATGTGAATTGTAATTGCAATCCAGAAATAAAAAATGAGGATGAATTCAAAATAGTGATTCATAGCGCATGGGATTTCCGTGAAATTATGGAAGAATTAGAAGATGGAACTTTCGTCAATTCAATCAGTCATCAATAAAGCGAAACGCCCGATTATCTATGCCGGTCATGGCTGTACATTGAACCGTCAAGTTTTTGATTGGTTCATCAACGAGATGAACATCCCGGTCATGCTCTCATGGCGCGCCATTGATCTGCTGCCAGACGATCACCCGCTATATGTCGGTCGTCCAGGATTGATAGCACAGCCGGAAGCCAATAAGCGTTTGTGGGAATCCGACCTTATTCTCGTGCTTGGCGCGCGCCTGGATGATTCTGTTACCTGCTACAATCTTCAAGGATTCTGCTCAAAGGCAACGAAAATTGTTGTTGATATTGATAGCGCAGAATTGGCTAGATTACCGGATGATTGGATAAAACTGAATATGGACGTGGCTGACTTCATGCGAAAAGTATATGAGGTGATGGAATGATCAATGTCTATGATTTCATTCAGGCATTGAATGAGGCCAGTCAAGAGAACGATATTATCAATCCGTCGGCAAGTGGCACGACCTGCCAGATGATCCTTCAGACATGGAAATTAAAAAAGGGACAGCGGTTCTGCACAAATTTTGTACTGGGCGAAATGGGCGCAGGTCTGCCATATTCCATTGGCGCAGCGTTGGCTACTGGCAAACGAGTGATTCACATTGAAGGGGACGGGGGATTCCAACTGAATATCCAGGAACTGGAAACCATCCGCAGACTGAACCTGCCCATCATCATCTTCGTCATCAATAACAATGGTTATCATTCCATCCGATTGAGCCAACAGAAAGCTTTTGGCAGACTGACGGGGGCAGATGATACTAGCGGATTGACATTACCAAGTTTGGAAAAAGTGGCAGGGGCTTATAATATTGATTTCGGATGGATTGGAGAAATGCCAAAAGTAATGGTTTGGGGCGATATTTTTATAACTAAATCACCCTGTATTATAGAAATTCACGCCGATCTCAACCAGCAGTTCAAGCACCGCGTGAAATCGAAAATGGTTGATGGAAAAATGACTACCGCGCCAATGAATGAGGTGGATTGATGGATGAATTATGGGAATTGCTCATAAAACAGCGCAATGAGATCAATAAATACGACCTTTCGATCATCAAGCAAATTGTGCAGGCATACGGAACAATTTATCAGCAGATTGCACCCTATATTCGCAATGTGGAATTATACATTCAAGTCCACGAAGGCATTTCTATTGCAGAATTGAAGAACACGATGGAATATGTTTCATTGTTGCGCTTCATCAACAAGGAGATTGCCGATTTTGCGACCTATGCGCGCGTTGAATTGGATACGGCCAGCATGGGCGCCGTTCAAATGGCCATCGATCACATCAATACCTTCTTTTTCCACTTGGGTATACGGCCAGAATTAGTAACGGCGGATGCCGCAAAGGTACTGTTGAAATATCTGGAACCAGGCGGTGAATTGTCAAAACGTATGGAACTGTGGGCGCCCAATGCGGTTGAACAGGTGTCAAAATCCCTTTTGGATGGATTGGCACTGGGCAGAAATCCGCATGTTATCGCCAGCGATATGAAAAAAGCGCTGGGTGTTGGTTTGACTGATGCACTACGTACGTCCAGAACAGCCACCATGTACGCCTACCGTGAATCAACGCGCCTGAATTACATTGCTAATTCCGATATTGTGAAGGGTTGGATATGGCTTGCGCAGTTGGACAGCGACCGTACATGTATGTCATGCAGGGTCATGCATGGGACGATTCACCCGTTAACTGAACCATTGAACGACCATTACAACGGCAGATGCACGACACTTCCATTGCTTGATGGTATCGATTATGGTTTGGAAGACGGAGAAAAGAATTTTAATAGATTATCTGAAGCCATGCAAAAGTTGCTGATGGGAAAAGGAAAATTGGAAGCATACCGAGAGGAAAAATTCAAATTTTCTCAGTTATCTAAAATCTATTTCGATCCTGTATATGGGGAAATGCGCGGAGAAACACCGCTGAAAGAGCTATTGAATGAACAGTAAAACATTGGAATTGATCATTCGCCATTTGAAAGGCATTTTGGCAGCATTAGAAGATGAATATGCACTGCGTAAAAAGTGATCTCATGGTATAATATAGGTTCAGTGAATTGCCTTCGCTATTCATAGCTACGGTATAACAGGAACTGCCTATCAGCCCGTTCTCGAAATTTGAGGACGGCTTTTTGTTTAATATTACAAAAATATGCTCTCTTTGTAAAGAGGAAAAAAATATATCTGAATTTAATAAAAATAAACATTCTAAAGATGGATACAGAAGCCGTTGTAAGAAATGCACAAAAATAGAACGTGGTTTATGCAGAGAAAGAGATCGAAATTATCAAAGACTATGGAGAATAAAAAATCAAGATAAATACAGATCATATAGATATAAAGATATGAATAGTATTTTGGGAATTTATGACGAATTGTATGAAAAACAGATGGGGAAATGTGCAATTTGTGGAGCTGATCAAAATAATTTATCAAAATCTTTATGTCTTGATCACAATCATAAAGATGGAACTATACGTGGTTTGCTTTGTCAAAATTGTAATTTGGCACTTGGATTATTTCAAGATGATATAGAAATATTAAATAAAGCAATTAATTATTTGAAATTTTTTAATGAAATTAATAAAAAATAAATCAAAGGGAGAAAGACGAGATGTCTACACAGGAAGAATTGGAAGCTGCTGAGAAGGCAGCAAAAGAGAAAGAAGAAGCGGAAAAGAAAGCCACCGAAGAAAAGGCGAAAGAAGAAAAAAATAAGGAACTGGATTTCGATAAATGGTTAAAAAGCCAGCCGGAAGATATTCAAAAGCTGTATGGAGAACATATCAGCGGGTTGAAATCTGCGCTGGATAAAGAACGAGAGGCGAACAAGACAAACAAGGGCGCTCTCGAAAAATTAGCAAAGTTTGAAGAGGCAGAAAAAAAGCGCACAGAAGCTGAAATGACCGAGATGGAAAAGATGCAGAAGCGCGCCGAAGAAGCCGAATCAAAGTGGAAAGAATACGAAACGAAAGAAAATAAGCGCAAGATTGCGCAGGAAGTTGGCTTGCCTTTGGAATTGGCCGACAGGATTCGCGGGGAGACCCCAGAAGAAATGAAGGCCGATGCCCAGACACTACTGGCGGTAGTGCCAAAAGCCCCGAAGATCAGCGCAACCATCCCCGGACAAAATGCTACCGGACAGCCCGAGACGGACGAGGAAGCATTGCGGCGCATCCATAGCGGTGGAGCGCCTGGAATTTTCTCCAGAAATGCCAATCAAGCGCAAGGCGGGGGCGTCTATTACAGCCCGGGCAAATCGGGCGGAGTTGTAGAGTAGCCCCTATAAATTAGGAGAAATATGGCAACCATCAATACTTTTGCTGACATCTCTTCGTATGTCAACAATATCTTGGAAGATTCGCTTTTAATTGCGCGCGAAAATGCCATCATGCCGGCATTGGTACAGAACTTTACCGCCATTGGCGAAAATCCGCGCAAGGTTTACCAATATGGCACCGTTACCATTAATGATATTGGTGAATCGGATGACCTGGTCAGCCAGGCATTTACTCCCAGTTTGCTTTCAACCCTGACCCCTGCGGAAGCAGGCGCACAATATTTCCTGACCGACCGGCGCGTTGCCGGTGATTGGTCTGCTGTGCGTGCCGACGCTTCTCAGGACTTGGGGCAAGCAATGGGAGAAAAACTCGATAAAGACCTTTTGGGGCTTTTCGATAATGTAACTGGCGGAACCGTTGGAACTGCCGGTTCCAATTTGACCTGGGCTAACTTTTTCGCTGCCCAATCAATCCTGCGCTCGCAATTGGCACCTATGCCGTATGCGTGCGTACTGCAACCGTTCCAATGGCACTGTCTTGGAACCGCGATCGCCCCTGGAGTAACCGTCACTAACTCGCCCTGGCTGCAAGATGCCATTGCACAACGCTTTTTTGTTGGCAATGTGGGCGGAGTGGACATTTTCGTTGACGGGAATATCGCTTCCGGTACCTCGATCTTCGGGGCAATGTTCAGCCGTCAGGCGATCGCTCTGGACACTCGGCGCGCTCCGCGCATCGAGTACGAACGCGATGCCTCAAGACGCGGTTTTGAACTGAATGCCTCAATGGTCTATGCGGTAGGAACCTGGCGCCCGACCTTTGGCGTTGCGATCAATACTGCTGGAACCACGCCGGTATAAAGGAGAAGAGACCATGTCTATGGAAATTCATAACGTCTGTATTCCGATCTCACTTGGCGGAACTCTGGCGGTTGGTACTTCAAACATCTTCGGATTTTGGGTGCCTACCGATGCCGTGGGTGGCGGAATCACCGTAACGCGCGTTGCATATAGTTCCGATAAGGCCATCGCGGCCGCATCTGCTCCCAATTTCACCCTGGTAAGTCTTGGAACCAATGGGGCAGTGAACGGAACCATTGCCAGCGCAACCGGTTCAGCTGCATTCACCGCAGGAACTCCGCGTGCCGGAACCATCAGCACCGCATTTGTCGATGCCAGTTATGGAGTGGCTGTCCAGTGGGCGCAAACCGCGGCCAACGCAGACATTTCATACATCACCGCGGCAATTCAATATCAGATGGGTAAATGATAGAACCAGGGGGATAGGCGCGCGCGCCGAAAGCCGGAACTCCTCCCGCCGGTTTCCCCCTGTTCTTGGGAGCGTGAAGGGAACACGAACATGAATATTTTTTGGATCTCAAACGCCCCGTTTACAAAAACGGGATACGGAGTACAGACCAATCTATTTCTATCCAAGCTGAAGGAAATGGGGCATAACCTCGCCTGCCTTTGCTATTACGGGTTGGAAGGCGCGGCAATCAATTTCAATGGCATTGTGTGCTATCCAAAAGCCCATCATCCTTATGGCATGGATATTTTGGCTGCACATGCCGCGCATTTCCGGTCCGACATCATCGTTTCGTTGATGGATGCCTGGGTTTTCACACCAGGAGCGAATGGAGGCATACCCTGGGCGGCTTATTACCCCGTTGACCATGAACCAATGCCGGAAAAGGTGAGAACCAGTATCGCTCAAGCTAATTTCCGCATTGCCATGAGCAAGTTTGGGGTAGAGGAAAGCCGCAAGGCCGGATTGGATTGCTATTATCTGCCCCATGCGGTAGATACGAACCTTTACAAACCAATGGATAAACTGGAAGCCAGAGAAAAACTGAAGCTTCCCAAAGATGCCTTCATTGTCGGTACGGTGGCCATGAACAAGGGCATTCCAGCACGCAAGAATTTCCCGCAAATGCTGGAGGCCTTCGCGAAATTCAAACAGCGACACACGGACGCCATCTATTATCTGCACACCGAACCGCTGGGCATTGACAATCAAAGCTTTAATATCCCCGAATACTGTAACATTTTGGGACTGCGGCTTGGAGTAGATGTTTTCCTGCCCGATCCCTATCAGAAATTTATGAACTTCGATGATAACTGGATGACGACCATGTATTCCGCGCTGGATGTGCATTTGCTGGCCAGCGCAGGGGAAGGGTTCGGGATTCCGACACTTGAAGCGCAGGCGTGCGGTTGTCCGGTCATCGTTGGCGATTGGACGGCATCAGGCGAATTGTGTTTCGCCGGAAGAATACTGGATAAAAAAGACGCTCTGAGATTCTATACCGGTCTGGCATCCTATCAATACATTCCGCATCCGCGCCAGATCGAAATTGCGCTGGAAGCCGAACGAGAAAAACCATCATCGCGGGAACGGGCTGTCCGCATGGCACAAGAATATAGCGTAGATAATGTTGCAGAAAAACATCTGAAGCCGATTTTCACGGAAATTGAACAGCGCATCATGGAATCACGCCAGCGCTATCAAAAAGTGGCAGAAATGAGGGCAAATGATGGAAAGCAATAATGCGGTCATCATTCAGAACGTTTACTCCAATTCCTGCTTTTCGGATATGCTGCGCTTGTGCATTCAGCGCCATATGGCCTATGCCAATGCTCATAAGATAGATTATTGGGCATTGCAGGGCGGAATGCAGCGCGATATGCTGCCGGAAGCCGGAGCATGGGGCAAGGTCAAGTTGATGAAAATGGCGCTGGAAGATGGCTATGAATATGTTTTCTGGGTCGATGCAGATGCGGCCATTATGGACTTCGGAACAGATCTGCGAGATGCCGTGAAGAATATTCATATCGGAGCATGTGTTCATGGTCCTGCAAAATCCGCTTATCTGAAAAGCCTGAATATTGAACGACATATTAATGTTGGTGTCATGTATCTGCGCAATACGGAAGAAACGCGCTCGTTCATTCAGAAATGGTATGACAGTTATCCAGGCGTTGTACGCTGGGCTGAACAGGGTTCGTTCAATATCTTGATGAAAGAGAACCCTGGGATCGTTACGGAAATTGATGACAAATGGAATGCAACGGTCAATGTCAATATGGTTGAAAAACCGGTTGTTAAGGGCTATCACGGAATTGTTCCTTATATCAACCGTTTCAATCTCATGCGCGCGGACTGCATTGAGGATCATATCATTTACCGGGTATAGCCATGCCGTTCAAAAATAGACGCCAGCGCACTTGGATGCAGATAAACAAGCCGAAACTTTATAAAAAGTGGAAAAGAAAGTACGGCACGAAAATAAGGAAATAATATGGCTCGCACCGGAATGAGTACATTAATCAGCACCATGCGCGGATTGTGTAATCTAGGCACAAATGATTACACGCTTGGTACTTCGGCTTATTGGCATGATGACCACATTCAAACGGTTCTCGACCGCCACAAAATGACGATTGTTGAGGATGAATTACAGGAAGTGGTCAATACTATTTCTGGCGGATCGACTGAGTACAAGATATTTCATTCCCGTTTTGGGAATTATGAAGAAACAACCGGCGGAAGTTCCATTTTTACCATTGAGGATACCACTGGAGCATTGATCGGCACAGCCAATTATAGCGTGGATTATGCCAATGGCATTGTAACCTTTGGATCGGATCAACAGGGATCGGCGCGTTATCTGACCGGATACAGCTACGATATTTACTCGGCCGCATCTGAAATTTACACCATGAAGGCTGGTGCCTATGCCGAATTTGTGAACTTCAAAACTGATAATATGAGCGTGGATCGGGGCAGCGCTATTAAACAATGCCTGAATATGGCAAAGGAATATGCCATGAAAGGACGGGCAACCAATATCAGTTTTGACAGGGACGATTGCACATGATCGGATTGACCAACAAAGAACTGACTTCGATCAGAGCGGATATCAATGACCTGCTGCCCGACACTGGTTATATCATTGCCAGAACGGAAACGCCAGATGGCATGGGCGGGCAGACCGTTTCTACTTCCGTTGTCGCCAATGGAACGGTATCCTGCAGATTGGACGCCAGGATGATTAATATGCTGAAAGGCAATGAATCGGTGGCCGGTGCGGCACTGCAATCATTCCAGCAATTGATCCTTACACTGCCCTATGATACGACCATCACGACCAACAATCAATTTCTGAAAGATGGGCAGCTCTATAACGTCATTTCCATTGACACGGATAAAAGCTGGAAGGCCAGTGTGCGTTGTGTACTGGAGCGACTATGAACATTACCATTTCTGTGAAAACCAATGTTGATGGGCTGGAGCGCATTATCGAAAATTGCGAGATGGTCACTCCGCAGATCGTAGCGCAGGCCGGATTGGAAGTCGAAGGATACGCGAAAACATTTGCGCCGGTCGATACTGGATATCTGCTCAATACGATTGAAAGCCACATGATTTCCGACACGACCGCGCGCATTCAATCCGCTGCCGAATATGACATCTATCAGGAATTGGGAACGTATAAAATGGCAGCCCATCCATTCCTAGCTCCGGCCGCGGAACAGGTGGCCGGAAAATTCATGTCGCCATCAACCTGGGCGCCGCTCCTTTATGGTGGATATATTACCGGTTCTTATATGGGTATCAGTGACTAATGAACGAGATCAATACCGCACTGTACACGACATTATCGGCTGCAACGGCGCTTACCTCATTGCTGGCAGGGACCACTGCCATTTACCACTTGCAGGCGCCGGATAATGCCTCCCTGCCGTATGTCGTTTTCAGTCATGTTGGCGGTGGGGCTGACAATTTCAGCCCAAAAGAAAGGGAGAACGTTCTGGAGTTCGTGCGCGCCTACTCTGGTTCAAGTTCTGCGCAGGCTGGTTCCATTAATGCGCAGATCAGAACAATATTGCACAAAAAGACGCTATCCATCTCTGGATACACGAATTTTTGGTGCCAAAAAGAAGCGCATTTGGAGAACATCGATAATACCACATCCGGCGAAAAGGTCTGGATGCAGGGCGATTATTACCGGGTGCGCATGGAAAAAACATAAGGAGTTTTATCAATGGCTGCATTTTCAGGTTCGGCTTTGGTAATGCAATGGGTGCAGGCGGCTGCGACAACGGTTATCACGGGCGATCACAAAAGTTTCACCTATACCCCGTCCATCAACTTGATTGATGCGACTGCTGGAGCCGATGCGAACAAAAACTACATCCCCGGCGTGAAGGATGGGACATGGACTTTCAATGCCACCCTTCAGGACGGTTCCAGCGCTGGCGGAACGTCAACATTCTCAACACTTGCAGAAGGCAATATTGGAACATTGATCGTGATGCCGGAAGGTACTGCTGCTGGGAAAACGAAAATCACCCTTCCGTCTATTTCTCAGGGTGCTGCCTATTCGATCCCCTATGATAACGTGATCGAAATGACCGTTAACGGCCAGCAAAATGGCGCACGCGTGGACGGAACGAACTAAATAAGGATCGGGAGGTCGAATGGCTGAAAATTATAAAGTTGCGGATGATTTCAAAGCCACTGTGAAATTGTTCAGTGGCAAAGAGATCGTCATTGATTTAATGAAAGTTTCCTATGCCGACTTCAAGCAGATCATCAAGCCAGGCACGGAAGAAGAGATCGAATATGCGATCCTGTCAAAAGCCACCGGAATGAAGGTAGGAGAACTGGCCAACATGGCACAACCGGATTATCGGTTATTGACGGAAACTTTCGTAAAGATCAGCACGCAACCGCTTTCAAACCCTACTTAGGCCAGCGCGTTTACAATGCGCTGGCAAATGACGAGGGACAGCCATTTGAACTGATTGAATGGATGATGGCAGAACGATTTGGCTGGACGCTCGATTATGTGGATAGCCTGCCGATGAGTAGGTTATTTGAATTTCTCCAGATTGAAGATGCCAGGATCAAAGCCATGAAAACAAAAGAACAGCGCAGGGGTAAGAAATAATGGGATCCGTTGGCGATGTGTGGGTAGATATTGGCGGCGATGCTTCCCAGTTAAAGCGTGCGGCTCAGGAAAGCATTGATTATCTGGAACGGCTTAAAAAGGTCGCTTCGGAACAATTAGGGCTTGGAAATGTATCTGATGAATTTGTTAAATTAAATCAAGGCCTTTTACAGGGATTTTCGCAAACAAACCAAACCGTATCATCTACAACAACATCCATCAATAGTCTTGCGCTTTCATTTACCGGATTGAATCAAGCGATGGCTTTGGTTCAAAGGGGCGCAAAGGCACTTGAGCAGGCATGGGAATTTCTTTCGGAGGGCGCTCAGTTATCCAGTATGGAAATGGCGGCTGGAAAATTGGCAAAGGCATACAACACCGATATGGCCAATATTGTGGCAAGCATCAAATATGCCTCGTTCAATACTGTAACGGAATATGATGCCATCAAAGCGGCCAGCTTAGCCATGACGATGGGCGTAAGCACCAGCGCGGAAGAGATCGCTAATCTAATGCAGATTGCCATTGAACGCGGACGCGCCTTTGGCATGACGGCGGAACAATCGTTTGATGTGATCACGCGCGGTATCGGTCGCAGAAGCACAAGGATTTTGGATGATCTCGGCTTTACAGCCAATGCCATTCAAGCCAATAAAGATTACGCGGCTTCGCTCGGTATCTCAACATCCGCACTGACAGACGAAATGAAAGTACGCGCCCTATTCGAGCAGATTATAAAGCAGGGCAACGCTGAACTTGAAAAGCAGGGCGGATTGGAAAAAGATATTTCCACCGTATATGAAAGAGCAACGGCCACACGAAAAGAATTTATTAATAAAGCTAAAACCGACGCTTCTGTGCTTTTTGCTCCATTGTGGGCAACAAACGAAGAAATGGTAAGAATAGATGAGCAATATTCCCAGTCATTAATAAAAAGCGGTGGCCGTTATTTAGATTATTTTCTTTCCCAATGGCGTCAAGCAATTACAGAAAAAAAACAGATGGTGGCCGGAGAAACATATTATACAAAAGATCAATATAATATGTTGGTTCGACTTGAAAAAGAAAGACAAATTGGATTACGGGCAAAAACACCGGCCGGATATGGCGCGCCAGGGTGGAACTGGAGCGTTCAAGCCAATCAAGATTATGCCGAATCCATTTCTTTTCTGAATGAAGAAATGGCGTTGGAAATCGGTCTGTCCACTCAATTGGCGGAAGCGCAGGATAAATATGCCACCGCAATGAGCAAGGCCGGCAACAGCACGGAGAAACAGCGCACGGCCATCAGCGACCTACGCAATACGTATGAATCCTTTGTACTGGAAACCGTGCAATCGCTTGGGGCGGATACATCCGCGACCATGTCGTTGGCCTATGCGTTCGGAGATATAGATAAGACATCGCTGGGATTATTCAGCGTCATGGAACAATTGACCAGCATGGCAGAGGATGGTTCGATTGGATGGGATCAATGGGCAAAATATGTTGAAAAGGCCACTAAAAACGCTGAAAATCTGGCAGGGCTGCAAATAGGGGATAAACACGCCACATTCACGATTGATTTTGTCATCAATTACATCACGCGCGGAACTCCATTATCGGGCTTGACATTTTCCGGTATTCCAACCAATAAAGAATTGGGAATTTCTCTGCAAAACAGGATCACAAAAAAACATGGCGGTTCATTTGTCGGTCTGGCGCATGGCGGGATTGTTCCGCCTGGTTTTTCCAATGATGGGATGCCAATATGGGTTTCCAGCGGGGAACGGGTTGATGTTACACCTGCTGGCAATAAATCGGTTGACAACGAACAGATCGCTTACTTGATTTCAGATTTGAAGCACACAATGGAATTGCTGCCGGTTTATATTCGGGACGCGGTGCAGATGGCATGACGAATTTTGATGGCTGGTCAATGGAAATGCAGTTCACGCCCGGGACCTGGACGGATGTAACAGAGGATGTCATTTTGACACAATCCGACATTGTTAGAGTTGAATACGGTATGCCGGATAATGGGCCAACGGACAGGGTTGCGCGCACTGGCAGCATGACATTTTCTCTCAACAATTCCGATACCAATTCTGCCGGGTTGGCTGGTTTTTACAGTCCGGGTCATGCCAATTGCAGAAGCGGATTTGCAACCGGAATACCAGTGCGAATCCGTTTTGGTTTTGAAAATATCACACGCACGAAATTCTACGGTCGCATTGCAAAAGATGGCATCGTTCCTGATTCTGGCACGATGGGCAATCGCCGAACGAAAATAAATGTTGTGGATTGGTTGAATCAGGCGGCAACGCATAAATTATATCTACCAGCATATACCACCAACAAACGAATTGATGAAATCGTGCCACTCATTGTTGCGGCAATGCCACTCGCGCCATTGTCTACCGATTATGATACTGGCGTTGATATATTTACCAGCGTTTTTGATACTATAGGAGACAAAACAACCGCGCTATCCGAATTTCAGAAATTGGCAGTGAGCGAATGGGGATTTATTTATATCAAACGCGATTCTGATAATGATGAAATTTTGGCGGTGGAAGGGCGCAACGCACGAACATCACAATCAACTGAATTAGACAAATTTCCACTGCCGGCCAACGAATCCGGCTATTTGCTTTGGGAAATGGACACAATAATTCCTGGTTATGGCGGATATCTTTTACAGGAAAATGGCGACAAAATAATTTTGAATGTCGGAACAGAAGCAAGTTATGCGGACAATGCCAGCGACGCTCGTATCAGTTACGGAAAGCACATGGCCAATTATCTTAGCGTAACCAGTTACCCGAGAACATTTGACACTTCCGCCACTGTTTTATATTCCCTCCCTTCCGCAATGGCCATCGGAGCCGGCTCCACCAGAACATTCACGGGATATTTTAGCGATCCAAACAACCTGGCGGTAAGTGTTGCCGGAAAAAACATGGTCGCGCCAATCGCAACAACGGATTACCTTTTCAATTCAGACGCGGCAGGAACCGGAACTAATTTAACGGCCAATCTAACCGTTACTTGCACCTATGGCGCAGAAGCGGGATCTTATTCGATTACAAACAATGGAACGGCAAATGGTTACTTGACCCTGTTGCAGGCGCGCGGATTGGGAATATATACATACAATCCGGTTACTTATATTTCACAAGACACGGCCTCGCAGGCGGTTCACGGTTTGCAGACATTGGAAATCAGTATGGAATATCAGGACGATCCAACCACGGCGGAAACGGTGGGCGCATTTGAAAATTTAAATCTGCGCGACCCAAGACTGGAATTGGATCAATGGACTTTTTGGGCAAACGCTTGCCCCTATAATGTGATGTCATTTTTGGCAATTGAAATTGGAGACCGCGCCCATTTCAAGGAAACGCAGACCGGTTTTGACAGAGATAGGTATATTGATGGTGTGAAATTTGAGGTATACCCAGGCGGTATTGTAAAAGCGACATGGTTGACGCGCTTTGTTTCTTCGATCACCGGCTGGTATCTGGGGATCACCGGAAGTACGGAATTGGGCGCAACAACAATATTAGGATAAAACTATGGCAATTTCTACTAGAACAACAGGATATGCGGTTACCGCAGAAGATTGGAATGAATTAGTCAACGCATTAAACAATAATGCGAAATATGACATCACCCACTTTTTTGCTCCACCAACCGATGTATCATCAGCTGGTATTGAAACGGTGAACAGTGCTATTGGAACACCGGCTCCGGCATGGACGAACGTTTTATTTGACGCCGGAACGGTTGAAACGATGAAATATGTCTTTATTGTTCCAGGTGGATATTCCAGTGCGGCCAAAATCGAATTCGCCTTTTACGGAACGGCCACTAGCGGATCGGTAGTTTTTCAAAGCGCGATTGTCGGGTTGGGCGCGGAACAAGGAACAAACTGTAATTTTGGAACGGCCGTATTGGGAACTTATGCCGTTCCGGGAACTGCCGGAATAAGGAAATTGGGAACTATAACCTATACAGACACGAATGGTGTTTCTGCCGGAGATAAAGCTATGCTGTATTTACAACGCGTTGCCACTGCAACCGCAGACAATGCTGGCGGGGATTGCAAAGTTGATAAGGTGATGTTTTGTTATGAAAATTAATACGATTGTCCTTGACAACTTTTCAAAAACGCCTCAAGATAGTGTTGACTTAAGTATACAACATAGTATACTTAAGAAAATAGGAGGAAGAGATGAAAAAAATATTGTTTTTAATAATTTCATTTTTTATTATAGCTTGCATACCCCTATCGCAAACAATGGAGATTATTTTAATGTCAATTGACTTTAATTCTAGTGGCAGAGCAATATATTTTGGTCAAATTAATTCTGTATTAAATATTAATAATAGAACATTTTCAGCCTTGATAAAATTAACTAGTTCTGTTTCAGATATTTATAATTCTATTTTTTCTTGGATGAATGATAATACTGGCGGTAGGATTTATATAAGGACAACGCCTCGTGTTGCATTTTATTATAAATTTAGTCTTGGTCCAGGAATATGGGAAGCAACAACTACGAATTTATCACAAAATATTTGGTATCACGTATTAATTACTTATAATAATAATTCTACTACGAACGATCCATCAATTTATATAAACGGAATTTCTCAATCTGTATCAGAAATATCAACACCAAATGGATCTTTGCCAACAGAGACAGGAAGTTTAATATTAGGCAATATTTATACAGAAACAGAATCATATACGTATAATTTTGATGGATGGATTCAAGATGTGCGTATCTATAATCGTATTCTTTCAGCAGATGAAATCTCCATCCTATACAACTCACGTGCCTTGAAAGTGGTACAAGAAGGACTGGTATTCTGGGCTCCAATGTGGGGAACGAATGATATGTCATTTGATGGACTTACACTTAATGCGGATCATCAAATTAAAGATTGGATAAGTGGAATAGTTGGAATGCCAATCGGTTCGCCAATCGGGAGGGCTAACACCATTCAAAGCGAACAGTAAAATGCTCTCGCTAAAATAGCCACAGCACAGAAGAATCACCGCGAACTTGCGCTCATTCTGAAAAAGGAATGGGCGCATTTTATTATGAGGACAGACTATGGCAGATTCAAGAATCAGTAATTTATTAGCCGGAACACCGGCCGCATCGGATGTTTTCCCATACACCAATGGAACGACAACATATAGGGTTGCGTTTGGCAATGCAAAATCAGCCATCATGGGGACAACCGATAATTTCGTTATGAATTTCATTATCGGCAATGCTGGAACAACCGCCATATCACAAACCGGATTATATCCATATTGGTCTGTCAATATGCCAGGTTCTATTACCGGATTTCAGATGTTGTCAGGTACGATCAACGGCAATGCCACGATTAATATTTATAAGGGCAATTACGGTACTCCGCCAACCGGAACCGCACAGTCGATCATTGGCTCTACTTTGGCAATGACCGGAACCAGTAAATATCAGGGGACTACTACCAGTTGGGCCACAAAGACATTCAATGCCGGTGATGTATTTGCGGTCAATCTGAATGGCGTTGGGACTATCTCAAATCTTTCGTTGATGATATTCTGCAGAAAGACAGCATAACATGGCAGTTGATGATAGTTTTACCAAATCCCTTTTACACTTCAATGGCGTCGATGGCGGAACTGTTTTCACGGATGAATCCGGGAAAGCGTGGACGCCGGCCAACCAGGCGCAAATAGACACAGCTCAATATAAATTCGGTGGTGCATCCGGTCTGTTTGATGGAACAACCGATTATATCAGCACTCCGAACAGTACAGACTTTGACTTTGGAACAGGTGATTTTACGATTGATTTTTGGGTAAGACGGAATGGGAATCAATCGAATTATGCCGGACTGATTGCTGCATCAAAAAAATCCACGCTTACCGGATGGTGCGTACAATGGAGTTCCTCTTCAGAATCTGTTAACAAAATACTATTTGCTTCAAAAGCCACAGGATCATGGGCAATTAATTTACAAAGTGCTGGAACGATAGCGGATACAACCTGGACGCATGTCGCCGTTGTACGTTATGGAAACAGCATGAAATTATATTTTGGTGGAACACAAACAGGATCAACGTTTGATTGTACCGGACTATCTTTTCCATCATCTGGAGATGGTTGTAAGATAGCAGCCAATTATGTGCCAGACCCGGACGCATACCATAATGGTTGGATAGATGAGGTTCGCATCAGCAAAGGCGTGGCTCGCTGGACGGATAACTTCACTCCGCCAACCTCTGAATATAGTCCCATACAACAAATTTCCCAAGTAATGATTTTCTGAGGTAACCTATGACAGCATTCCCAACCGCAGCACTCAAGAAAGAAATTGACGGGCACGAGATCCGCATCCAAACATTGGAAAAGAAGGACGTCAGCCACGATGAACAGTTGAAGCAACTGACTGCCGGATTGCTGTCTGTCAACAAGAAGGCCGATGATCTAGAAGAACGCCATGAAGCACTGGAGAGAGTGGTCATAGAAAGCGGTGCGACCATGAAGCTGGTGCGCTGGCTTCTGGTCATATTTGGCGGGTCTGTTGTTGCGCTCATCTGGTCGCTGATAACCGGTCAGGCCTCGGTCGTGTTCCATTGACATGCTATAATAGTCATCGTTATCGGCTCGCTTAGTGGAGCTAAGGGAAAGGTAGAGCTGATGACGAAAAAGAGAACTGTTATAGCCGTACCCACCGACACTCATTGCGGGTCAAAGTGCGGGCTTATTTCACTATCGAATCCCTATTCGATGTCGGATGGGGGAACGTACACTCCAAAATTCGGACAGAAGTTACTCTGGAAACAGTGGGAAGAATGCTGGCAGCACATCGCAGAGCTGCGCAAACACTCCCGCCTGATCGTGGTACATTGCGGAGATGCCACCGAAGGCCTGCACCATGACCTATCCGAATTAATTACCTTACAGCCGGACGATCATAAACAGATACACATTGACGCGATGGATTATGCGCTCCAGAAAGCGAAATATTCCAGCGGTAATGGAGATCTGCTCTATTACATCTCAGGCACTCCGGCGCACTGCGGGAAGGGCAATACCTACACCAACGACGTGGCAAAGGATTTTGGAGCCATGCCGCGCTTCGAGAACTGCTATCACTGGGGCTATCTTCCGCTCAAGGTCAATGGTAAGCTGATTCTATTTGCGCATGAGGGCGTAGCCAGAGGACGTATGGCGTGGACTTCAGAGAATGCCCTGCGCGGATATGTGAAAAGTGTCATGTTTGATGCCATCGGATACGGAAGGGAAGTCCCGCGTTTCATCGTACATGCTCACCGGCATAAGCACGTGCGATCCGGTATCGTCAGCCTGTACGGCCACGAATGCGAGGGGATCATCCTGCCGGCGTTTCAGAGCAAAACCGATCTGGTGTACAAAAAATATCCGCTGGAACTGTCCGATGTGGGCATGGTCTATATCATCGTTGAAGAGGACGGCTCGATCAGCTTTGGAAGTGATATGACGCATATCGAGCAGGACCCGATCCAGGAGGTGTGAAATGGTGATCACATCCGAAGAACACAATGAACTGCTGGAAGAATTAACCGCCGAGTGCAGTCTGGGCGAACTAGAACCTGGCGAAGTTACCTCACGAATGTTCGCGGAATCTTCCGGTCTATCGCTGAATCGTGCCGGTGGCATTCTGAAAGAGAAGACCGATAAGGGAGAACTCGTGTTCCGCTGGGTCAGGGATCCCGATGGGAGCAACAAAAGGGTGAAGGCATATCGAAAGGCAAATAAATGAATATCAAATGCAATTACTATGAAAATGATAAGGTGAATGTCCGATTCACATTTGAAGTGTTTCCCGGCACAATATACAAGCCAAAACACTTCAAGAGCCACTCTTATCAGTATTCATACGATGATACGCTGTCGTGGGCCAACAAATCGCTGAACCTGTGGAACAAGACCGGAATTTTCCTCACCGCGTATGTGAAATCGTTATGGGCTGGCATGCCGGACAAACAGCGCAATACGATTTTCCCGAAAGTTCAATTGATGTGGACGGAGGTCAACGGAACAACGGATGATTCCATTCCAGCGTGGATTGATCTTGCCGCCGGGTACATGCCACTCATCAAACAATATAAATATAAAAACGGTGTTGGCTATTGCTGGTTCTACCTGGAAACGGAAGCGGATATCGGGACATATTTTGATTTTGTTGAAGAAGAAACCGATCCTACCAAGCCGATAACAGGATCATCCACATCGGAAGCATTGCCGATCGTTCATCTGTGTCCTCACTGTGGCGGGAAGGTCAGCATGCTATAATTTGTAATGTCGACAGGTTCGCTTGATGGCTGTTGGAGAGGGAGTCGCCTAGCGTCTTCCGAATCCAACAACAGTACCTTACCATACCATGACTATTGACCAAAATTCGATTCTGATTTTATTGAATCGTTGTACAAAGGCCACTCGAAAGGGTGGCTTTTGTGTTTATAGATACGTACTACTCCCCCCTACGATTTCGGGTCATTAAAACACACCACCCCATTGCTGGGGTGGGAGTTATGTTTGATTGTGCATGCTTTTGCATACGCAACGAACCTGTCGAATAAATACTATCAAACATTATTTATTTTGTCAATCATTAAATTGATGGAGATGGTGACTTGAGGTAGGGATTGCCGGTCAAGTTGAGATGGGTGAACTCGCTACAGGGTACTCCCCACCCTTAGTCCTATGTTCGGGTGTGGAAATAGAAGAAGCAGAAGAATTTGATGATTATTTTTCTTGTCTTTCCTCCAGATATTTAATGGCTGCATTCCTGAATACTTCATCCTCAATGAAACCTAGACCTGTATTACATCTATGACATAAGATACCACGTATATTTTCACTGCCGTGCTTGTGATCTAGGCAATCCCTCTTCTCATCAAAACTAACCCCACATATTGCACATTTATTTCCTTGTTGGTTCCTAAGATAATCATATAAATGTGCAATATG
>Ga0265297_10002271_pt1 | contig 39992 bp, 36 predicted proteins | sample Munlanlwell13791_FD_192502 | JGI IMG/M metagenome (GOLD analysis project Ga0265297, IMG submission 192502) | Leachate microbial communities from a municipal landfill in Southern Ontario, Canada - Leachate well 137-91 | ecosystem: Engineered > Solid waste > Landfill > Unclassified | place...
GGGTAGAAAATTAATCCCCAATGATAATCTCGTCCCGTACGGGACGAAATGGATCTTCAATCATCTGCTTTCTACCCACATATTATACCTCCGGTATATGGATTTACAAAATTTAAACAGTTTCTTATTTTATTGTTGAAAATTCTTTGCCATTCTCAGATAGCAGCATTTTTAATCATCACATCATCTAATCACCACATCATCACATTCGCAAATCACCTAATCAATAAAAATATCACCGATCAGATACGTTTTGGCCTGACCGGAAATCAGAACCCTGTCTCCGGCTAATTGACATTTCAGGAAACCGCCTCTTTTTGAAAGCTGAACGGCTTCGAAGGAGAGTTGGTTGAGCCTGTGTGCCCAAAAAGGCGTGAGAGAGGTATGGGCGGAACCCGTGACGGGATCTTCATTTACGCCAACGGCAGGTGCGAAAAACCTGGAGACGAAATCAAACTCATAACCGCCCGCCGTTGCAATAATTCCCCGGACATGCACCTTTTTAAGCGCAGTAAAATCGGGTTTCAGCTCCTCAACATCTTCCTGCGAACCGTAAAAGAGCAGATAATCTTTTTTCCCTTTCCATATCTCCAGCGGCTTCTTTCCCAAGGCAGCAATCAAACCTTCCGGGGGTAGGGCAGGCTCCAGATGATCTACAGGGAAATTGAGTTCAAGCAGGGAATCTTTTTTAGTAACGGTTAACTTGCCGCTGTGTTTCGAATGAAAAATGATCGTCTCACCCGGAAAGTCAAGATGGTGAAAGAGCACATGCGCAGAAGCAAGTGTGGCATGACCACACAGTTCAACCTCGGTGACCGGCGTAAACCACCTGATTTCTATTGCATCGTTTCTACTTATCAGGAATGCGGTTTCAGAGAGATTGTTTTCTGCGGCAATGTTTTGCAGGATTGTATCATCCAACCAACTGTCCAAAGGACAAACGGCTGCAGGATTTCCTGAAAAAGCAGCTTCGGAAAATGCATCAACTTGATATATTGGAATTTTCACGGTACTTAATTGAGAAATTAATACAGTTATTGAATCGCTTTTCGCGAAAAAAGAAATTCCATGAGGCGCTTAGCTTTTCATGGTAACGAAAATAACCAAAAATTTGAAACATCATAGAATTTGCTTTTATACTTTTGGTTCAAAATGTTTTACTTTGTCAGAAAAATAGAACTGATATGCGATCATATATACTTGAAGAGACCAACTGGAATGCACAGAAAGATCAACTCCCTGAAGTTGCTGTTCTGCCTTGGGGTGCAACCGAAGCACACAATTACCACATGCCTTATGGAACTGACAATTATCTTGCCTCCCGGCTTGCAGAATCATGTGGCAAAGCAGCCTGTGAAAAGGGGGCGAAAGTCGTGGTCCTTCCTACGATTTCATATGGAGTGAATACTGGACAACCGGATATTTTGCTTGATATGAACCTGAATCCAAGTACCCAGTTCCTGATCTTGAAAGATCTCATTACTGTGCTTAACCGCCAGAATATAAAGAAGTTTGTAATCCTAAATACCCATGGTGGAAACGATTTCAAACAGCATATCCGCGAATTGAACCTCTTGTTTCCAGATATGTTGCTGACCCAATGCAACTGGTTTAAGATGCCTGGTTTCGACCATTTGTTCGAAGACTTGGGCGAACATGCCGGAGAGGTCGAAACCAGTTTGATGATGCACCTCCATCCTGAACTGGTCATGCCACTTGCTACTGCCGGACTGGGCAAGGCCAAAAAATTCAGTGTCAAGGTGCTGAACCAAGGTTGGGTATGGGCCGAGCGGCAGTGGAGCAAGGTAACAGCCGATACCGGCATCGGCAATCCCGCGAAAGCTACCGCCGAAAAGGGGGCGATATTATTTCAGTTTCTCACCGATAAGATTTCTGACTTTTTGGTTGAATTGGCAGAGGCGGATTTGGGGGATTTGTACGAGTAGAAATTACAAATTAAAGATTACAAATTACAGATTAAGAGCATCTTCATTTTTAATCTGTAATTTTTAATTTTTAATTTGTAATCATTGCTCCGCCCAAACTTGAAAATCCTCAAACCTCACCATCGATGATTTCTGGTCGTTCGAACCCGCGGCAAGTCCGATATCCAGCGTATGGGCTATCCCTGCAATGTTTCCGGATTCCCTGCTTAAAATCCAGTTTTTGCCATCGAAACTGTAGTACCCTGAAATCCGGTCTCCATGCCTGACCATCTTGAGCCAAAGCGGGAACGGATGATCGGAGCTGTAGTTGAAGCTTCTTGAGTTGTGCATGGCGCCATCGCCAAATTCGTCCCATTGTGCTCCATGGCGCTTGGGCGTGGAGAACATCAGGAAAGATCCCGGACTACCTTTCTCATTGCCGGTTTTAGCCAAGTTGTTCCTGACAAAGATGCCGAACCTGAACCAGTCGCTCACCGCTTTTCCTAATTCAACAACTTTAACGGTGGCAACAAAATTTCCGGAAACGGATTTTGGCAGGAAGATGGCACCGTAAGAATCCTCTGCATGAAGAAAATCTGTTCCGCGCGCTATGATCCGGTAACTATTTTCGCCAACATTGTAATCATATTCGCAGGGTTTTGCGGTCGTTGAACAGAATGTCTGCAATTGCGCTTGTGTGAAGTCGACCTTCCGAATGGGAAAAACATGGAGTGGGAGAGGTGATTGGTTGCCAATTGTAACAGACTGGTTGCCTGCTTCGGGCAGAAAGCTGAACCGGACTGTTTTGGATTCTTCTGCCTGTAATGAAATAACATTGGATGCAACAATTTTTTGATTGACAGAAAGGAAGAGTTCCTGATCGATCTGTTCAGACATGACATTTTTTACGGTCACAAATATCCTGGCAGAGTCACCCAATGGTAGCACATCAGCCTCTGTGGCTAAATTACTGTATAAAACCTGAATTGGGTCACCTTTAATGTCAATGGACTGATCGGGAGTAGTACCGATTGATACCGTATGTTTCCCCGGAGTAAAGAACTGGTGCCTGAACTCAACGGTCCGGCTGTTTTTTGCCACCACAGGGAATAGCTGACTCTCTGCAATTTTCCCATCAACATAAAGGGGCACAATCCCGTTTCCGGTGGATCCGTTGTTGGTTACAACCGCCTTGAATACCAAAGTCGCACCTGTTTTTGATCCTTCCGGTGAAAGCAATTGTAATTCGCTGTACTTGTAATTGGGCAGACCATTGATGATTTTTTCCGGCTCAATCTGCGGACGTTCGATCATATGGTTATCCCGGTAGACATTGTTTTCGAGGTAAGCGGCGCACAGCTTCATCTCGGCCTGTTTTAATCCATAGAGGATATTGTTGGTGAGCGACCAGCCGGATGCCATGTTCTGAAGGAAGAGACCTACGTTTTCGTTGGTGGTTGCAGGTTTGACATCGTGGATCAAATTCTCGCGCACCACCGAACCTGGACTTAATCCGTAGACTGCGATGGCCCCCTCATCATCGCGAGCCATGTTGGTAAACGACAGATGGTTGTATTCTACCAAATGACTGCCATCGCTGGTCTCCTCCACATTGGGCCACGAACCTACCGTGATACCGTAGCTTCCGGTATTGGTTATATAATTGTTTGTGACGGTCGTTCTCATGGCATTGGCGGTGCGGATACCCACCATCGCCGGACGGAGATTGGCTACTTCATTGCGGGTGATGCCGTTGTCGCTGACAAGATCGCCCCACTGTTCAGGAATTGGAGAACCATAAACCGCAATTCCAGATCCGGTTATGTTTTGGATGATATTTTGATCGATCAGGTTGTGGTAACTTCCCAAGCCGAAATAGATGGCCGACTGACTTACATTTTCGATGGTGTTCCCGATCACCTCACAATTCTTGGCATACGAAAAATCCAGGGTACTGCGATCGCCCGGTGCGGTTGTCGAAAAGGTGAGATTGAAAAGCCGGAGATTGCGAAGCGGTTTTTCCCTGGTTCCTTCGGCATGGATCAGCCCGGCCGTCCTTGGAGAGAGCACCAATGCATTGTTTGGATTGTCGATTCCCTTATCAGGAATATAGGTCAGAACCTTTGTTTTTTGATCAAAAAACCATTCGCCGGCTGTATCAAGTAAGGCTTCCAGATTTTCAACATAATATTTGGGAGGTACATTGAGTAATCCCTCATCGGGATCTTTGAGGTAAGCTCTGCGTTTCTTTTCGTCTATTTTGGTCAGGGAGGTGTGGACTGCGCCCCATCGGACCGTCATGGTAATTCGGTTGGACGAAATATCTTTCCAGGCCTTGAGATCGCCGGGTCGGAAGCTAAAGGATCCGGGATCGGTTGGTTGACCATCGGTGTAAAAATATCCCTGGTTTGGAGTGCGGGCCAACATCTGACGCCTGCCGTTGGCAAAGAGCTCTTTTACCTTCTGGGTTTTAAGCTGCACCTGCCATTTCGCGCCGGAGGATTTCTTCCATCCGGTAATTCTTTCACCCCCCGATAGAACGGCATGTTCACCGGGGTAGGAGGCATATGTGACGAAATAATCCTTGAGCTGGTGGTATTCGAACGCTCCGGTTGGGAGTTCTGTCTCTATCCGCTCACCACCATCCAAAGCATTGAAATGCAATGTACTATCCAGTGAATAGACCCCGTCGCGAATCGAAACAAGGATGTCTTTCCCCGTTCCATAGGGATGAGGGGAGCCAATAAAGCGTTTGTCGAGCGCTGGTTTTTTTGGATGAAATATGGTAGTTTTCAGCGCTCTGACGGCCTTTTGCGCCCTTTGTACCGTTGCAAAGGGACCATCGGTTCCGGCAAGATTTGGTTCGGCCAATCTGCCCGACCAGCTATCATTGCCTTTGGTGGACACGAAGAAATCGGCTTTTTTATTTACAAGGGTGTAATCCTGCCATACTTCGCCTCGGAGGAGGCGGCCCTGGGCAGTGATTGGCGTACGGTTTAGAAATAAACATAGCAGGAAGAGCAGGAGTCTCGGGGCAACCGACCAACAATAATTCATGACAAGTAAAATAGTAGTTAAGGATACAAGTAGTTGATTCAGATGATTCGATGCTTAGACAATCATTTGAATGAGACAAAAGTAAGAAAAAATCTATTGATATAGGGACAAATGATGTATTGGAGTGAGTTATCATTCAAGTAAATAAGGAAGCAAATATGTTTTTTGCCCGTCTGGGCATCAAGCTTCATATAAATATTGAAGCAAGAATGCCGATTTCCCGTCAGGGAATAAACAAAATAAGATGGAACCATTATATGAATAGAATAAGTGAATGTCTATCCCCGGACGGGGAAACTCAATCCGTTGGTCTCTCTTTCTATTGAGCTTAATGCCCTGCCGGGCAAAAGTTGAATTTGAATTAATTGAATTGAGATAGAAGAATGCAGGTATTGAATACTAATTTTTGAGATGTAGTGACAAATGTTACACTTGGGTCAAGCAAGATTAAACGAACTGAATCTGGCCAATGTCTGGTTTTACAAGAGTCTGATATCCCAAACAAAATCTTCAACATTTTTTAATATAATATTTGCAGAGAACAAAGGATGGTTGGTGTTGATAATATAATTGAATTCTTGGGTTATTAGCGCTGAAGGTACTTTTAAAACAAGCGATTCCATTGAATTGTACCATTTCGAGCCGATTTCCTGAAGTTCAACATAAGCATCAATAGATTTCCAGTTATCAGGTAAATTTTCCTGGTTTATTTCTTGGATAGATGACAAATCCGTTATGGTGATAGTTAATAATTTATAGGGACTGGATAGATTAATGGCAGAACGGTGTGCAACAGTTTCCAATGTTGAGAGGGACCTGCTGCCACCCGTATAAATCACAAACTGATCTTTTTTGTTCCAGCGGTTAGCAGCTCCCGAGGCCATAAGGGAATGGGCGTATTTTTCACTGCAAATTTTAAAAACATCCATGGCTATACATTATCTCCATATTCAATAGCAGCCAATTGATCGTCTATAAACTTGATGCCGGTAATAGTATCAAGGAAATCCTTTGGAGGTAAATTGTCAAGGAAACGGTTTTTTGTTTGTAGCCATTTGTCAAAATTTTCTTTAGACTCAAAAACATCTGTTCCATGTTTATAGAGGGAAATAATTAACACGAGATGCTCTTTGATATTGTCTTTTAATATACTTTCCGGCTTTCTGTATGCCCTTAATGTCTTTGAATTGATATTTAACCAGGAGGATATAACCTCGTCATTTAAAGTTGTTATTTCCTTTAAGTAGTTTAAATATAGCCAGTTTACATTATTCTTCCTTAAATAAAAGAGGATATTTGTAAAATTGCTGATTTCAGGAATAGCGGCAAAATTTGCATTGCCTGTCCGTTTTTCTAAAGTATCCATAGAGATATTTTTTTCAAAGGTAGGAGAAAATACCTAAATTGAACAGTAAAATTACCGAAAAAAATTGCGACACCTAATTCGCTATTTTTCTTTGGGCGCCAGTTCGAAGCTAAATAAATCTGACAGTGGTACATTTAGGGTTCTTTTGCAGCTTTGGAATCATAGCAGAAAATTTCATGTGGCAACCAGGTCCTGCCACTTCCCCTTTTTTCACAACGACGGAGTTGATTTGGCGCCAGTCAAACAGATTTAAAGATCAGGTATCCGTTACTCTTCAAAAACTCAATGCTTTTTTCAATACCCTGGGTTTCGCCAAAATGCTCTTCAGCCATTTTGAGGTCAGGATCAGTGATTGAGTACTCCTTTTTACCATCGAAAAGTTCACCGATTTCGACACTCAGCGCTTTCGCGATTTTTGCAAGGGTTTTTACTGTGGGATTTGCTCTGCCCTCTTCAATTCTACGCAAAGAACTATCGTCAATACCGGCCGAAATAGCAAGATCAATCTGCTTGATTCCCTTCAGTTTCCGTAATTCAACAATTCTCATGCCAATCCTGGCCAGAGTCCCATCCTGATCGTTCATTCCTCTTCATACTGATTACTCTGGAAAGGTAATACTGACGTAGAAAAATATTGAGTGCTTTTATTTTTTATTTACAGGATTATATGTATACTTGTATTACGAAAAGGGTATATAAGCATGTTTTTCAGATTTTTTTGAGCGAAAACACGTGGATTTGTTGTAAAGATGCATTTGTGCGATACCAGCTTAAACTGTAAAACATATTTTTTTATCATAATGCCTAACTAATCTCAATACTTGGGAAAGAAGAGTTGATTGTGCTTCATTTCGGCTTCGCATATAAACATAACCTTGAATAAAATGAAAAAGCATGAATTGATTTATTGTCTTGTAATTTTAGTTGCCTGTATTTTAATTAGTTGCAAAAAAGAGGAACCTAAGACTGCTCCGGTTGTCTCAATCACAGCCCCTTCAGGTATAACTGCCAATTCGGCTTCTGCCGGAGGAAATGTTTCAGCCGACGGTGGCGCTACCGTGACGAGCAGAGGTGTCTGTTGGAGCACAGGGCAGAATCCTTCTACATCCGATAGCAAAACATCCGATGGCTCAGGAATGGGGAGTTTTAACAGTTCAATTACTGGTTTAAATCCCGGAGTTACTTACACATTAAAGGCTTATGCCATCAATTCCGTTGGAACATCTTATAGCGGTTCGACTTCTGTTAGTACAATAGCTTTGGCTTCGACACTCACTACATCAGCCCTTTCTGGGATAACATCTACTTCAGCTGTTAGCGGTGGTAATATATCCAATGATGGGGGTAGTACAGTCACAGCTCGCGGGGTTTGCTGGAGTACAAATCAGAACCCAGGTATTACAGACAATAAAACGAGTGATGGTACCGGTACAGGTATTTATATCAGTACTATTACAGGTTTAGCTCCGGGTACAACATATTATGTTAGAGCATATGCAACCAACAGTGTTTCGACGGCTTATGGGAACCAGGTAACTGTTATTACTTTGACAGTTCCAGCATCCCTCACGACCAGTACGGTATCCAATATTACTGCAATATCAGCAACAAGTGGCGGAGTTATTGTAAGTGACGGCGGCGCAGCAGTAACCGTTCGTGGCGTCTGCTGGAGTACCTCACAAAGTCCAACGATCTCTGATAGCAAAACAACGGATGGTGGAGGAGTTGGTACTTTTAACAGCAATATAACCGGATTAAATGGTAATACAACCTATTACGTGCGGGCTTATGCCACCAATAGCCTCGGAACAGCTTATGGTAACGAGGTAAATTTCAAAACCAATCTTGTTCTTTCCCTGGCTAGTTTAACGACCAGCAATCCATCAAGTATTACCAGCAATAGTGCGTTACTTGGTGGAAATGTGTCCATTGATGGTAATGCCACAGTTACAGAACGAGGGGTGTGTTACAGTACCAGTCAAACTCCTACTACCGGTAATACGAAGGTTGGTGTAGGAACAGGTATTGGTACTTTCAGTACGACTGTTTCAGGTTTAACGTCAAATACTACTTATTATGTTAGGGCATATGCCATTAACAGCCAGGGGACGGCATATGGAAATGAGCTGAATTTTAAAACAGATATCGTAATATCCCTGGCAAGCATAACTACTGCTGTTCCAACAAATCTTACCTGTTACAGTATGGTCATGGGTGGTAATGTAACTTTTGATGGCAATGCTACCGTTACCGAACGAGGAGTTTGTTACAGCACAAGCCAAAACCCAACAACCAGCAGTCCGAAATTATCCATGGGTAGCGGTACAGGTGCTTTCAGTAATTCCGTTTCAGGTTTATCCGCAAACACCACCTATTATATCAGGGCTTACGCCATCAACAACCAAGGTACGGCTTATGGTACACAGGTCTCAGTCACAACTGCAGCATTACCTGTCGTAACGACCAATGCCATTTCGGCCTTCACGTCAAGCGCTGCAACCACCGGGGGTAATGTTATCAACGATAGTGGAGCTTCAATAACTACCCGCGGGGTATGCTGGAGTACAACACAAAGCCCTACAACCTCTAATAATATTACTACCAATGGATCAGGTGTAGGTGGTTTTACCAGCAATCTGACGGGACTTTCTCCAAATACAACTTATTATATACGTGCATTCGCAACAAACAGCAACGGGACTGCTTATGGCAATCAGGTAGTTTTTACGACTGATCCCATAACAGTTTCAGATATTGATGGAAATAACTACAAAGTCGTAAGAATAGGTTTACAACTTTGGATGGCCGAAAATTTAAAGACCACTACTTACAATGATGGAACAGTAATTCCTATGGTTACTGGCAATGTTGCCTGGACTAACTTGAACAATGGCGCATATTGCTGGTACAATAACGCCCCGGAAACCTTTAAAAATACATACGGTGCACTGTATAACTCTTATGCAGTAACACAAAAATTATGCCCTGTTGGCTGGAGAATACCTATTATTGATGATTGGACCACCCTCGATACATATTTAAATCCATTATCTGGTGGGAAAATAAAGGAAGCTGGTACGACTCACTGGATAAGTCCTAATCAGGATGCCACCAATAGTAGCGGTTTTTCAGCGTTACCAAGTGGCTTTCGGGACGGATTTAATGGTGGCTTCAATGGTATTGGAGAATTAACCTACTGGTGGATAAGGTATTATAGTGGTTATAATTATTCTGGTGAAGTCTTTTTTACCGGTGTGAAAAATATTGATAATAAGATTCTTTATTATGGAGCTGGTTATAACAATAGTGGATTCTCTATTCGTTGCATAAAGTAATAGAAAATGCTGATACAAACGAGTTGAGATAATTGTTTCTCAACTCGTTTGTTAATTTAGGCCGGACTAATTTTTAAGTCCAATTATTCAGGAAATTTAATTTTATAGGCATGAAAAATATAAAAATATTCTTTGGAACATGTATTATTGCTACAGTTCTATTTACCGGTTGTGCTCAAACAAGCAGCAAGCAAAAGGAGTTGGAACTTAAGGAAAGGGAACTTGCATTAAAAGAAAAAGAATTTGCCTTAAAAGAGAAAGGACTTTTAATTGCGGATTCCTTAGTTCAAAAAAAAGCCATTGTTCCTAACCAGAAGTCGATAGAATCTAAAGAAAAAGTGGAAATCAAATTGGTTGTCAATTCGCAAAATGAGGGAGGAGGTCCTGGTCAGATTGCATTTACAAAAAAGGATAAAACACTTTTATGGTATGAGAAAAAATCTCAAAAAGGGATAATCGTCATTAATGGGACAAAGTATATCATTAATAATTGTTCAAATGATGAAACTTCCTATAGCCTTTCTGGTCCTGATTTGAAAATAAAGGCTTTCAATGTTAAACAAAGGCCAGGAAGTGAAGGTGCGGATTGTGTTGAATCTATTTGCTCAAAAATTGTCATTCAACTCAAGGGTGTTTCTACTTCAATCGAACATGTTGACATTGGTGACTGCTTAAGTTTTAGTTTTTGATAGGATCGACCAAAATATTGAAAAACCAAATTAAAACCAATTTACCAAATTTTCCTAAATCATGAAAAATCGTTTAATAATTTTCGCGGCCATAATCATGGCTCTTCTACCAAGTTGCAATCAGGTTAAATTGACAAATGATGAAGCAAAAGCACTTATCGTTGGAACTTTGGGACTCCCTGTCACCTATCGTCATGATATTGATAAGAGGCCATCCATGGGATCCGGGTTTGAACTGGACGGACTTAGAAATGCTAGACTAATTACTGGTAGTGAATATCTTGACAGCAGAAGACCAATAGAAATTCAAATTACCGAAGCGGGTAAGTCATCTTTTATTGGAGAAAACAATGACTCTTATATGTTTAAAACAAATGATATTGATTTTGATCAGATTACGGGAATTTCCATCAACAAAGAGGAACAAACGGCAACTATTAGATTCTCAATAAAAGCAAAAAACGCAACGTTGGCAGCTTATGCACTTGCTAAAACAAAGGCAGGCTTTAGTGGACATAATTATATAAACTATAGCTTAGTTAACTCACTTAACGGTGAGTTAGTTTTTAAGAAATTTGACAATGGCTGGCAGCTACTTGAACAAGGTAAATCAAGCTCTGACTTATTAAATCAACTATTGGATTCTGATGTTAATTCTAATCGGAATGATGATTACTCAAAATTAATAGATGAAAAATGGAGAGAGCTAGAAAATAATGCTAGATGGGAAGGCAAGTAGTAAATGCAACAATTTGAAAGGATTGATTATCTGTTTAATAATCCCCTCGCTAGCACAGGCTTGCAACCTGTGACCAAAGTAGAAAACTGACTTTGAATCACCTCTTCAATGCAAAACTAAAAAAATAGAAGTTGAGTCCAGAAACAACTTTAAAAAGGGGGCGTTACCGAAAAGCCATATGAGTAGGAAACAAACAAGAATATAATTATGGAACATTCCGATATTAAAAGTTGCAAGAACATTTCTATATGTTTTAAGGAAATATTTTTTATAACGACGGTGATAGTTGTAATGAGTTACCAGAGTTTGTATTCACAGTGCAAATTAGAGCGTATGAAAGATGATTTTAGCACTGGACAATCTGTTTATTCAAAAGATGTAACCCTTGCAAGCGTTTTCCCTTTGATCGGGAGTAAAAAGCCATGGGAATTAGTAATGAGTTTTATGTTGGTGGATGGCTCATTATCAATATCAGTAACTCATCAATCTCAGAAATACTCATCTGGATTAAGTTCGATTTTCTTTAGATTTAAAGACGGTACAGTCCTAAAAAAAGAAACACCAAGTACTACGGGCGACTACAACAATGGACTTGGATACAAATATAAATTCACAGGGTTCTTCTTGACCAAAGAAGAATTAGAACTTTTTGCATCAAAAGACTTATTGAAATTTCAGGCAAATTTCAGTTATTTTCCTGATTACCCAATAGTTGAAGAGGATCTAAAAAACAAAAGTATTGATCGGATTAGAATAGATGCATCATGCATTTTAACCGAATTCAATTCAGCTTCTACATCTAAAAGCGAAGTAAAAGCTGACCTAGCATACGAATGTAAATATAATAACGATCAAACAGATGCGTTTACAAAGAAAAGGATCGTTTATACAACAGATGTTTTCTTATACGACAAAACGGAAAGTAGGAAGCGAGTTTATCTAGCTGTCGGTGGAAATAATACAAATGGGGTCAATGGAATTCAGTTACAATTTGGCTTGATGATTCCTGATAAAGTGGATGCAACTGAAATGCAGGCAATTACAAAATTCGATCAAGTTTATTTATTATTAGAAAATGATAAAATAATAAATCTTACCGACAAAGAAGTTTCTAAATTCACCAATCCTGGAAATTTTTATGTCAATTATAAGTTATATGCCATTAATGATTCAATATGGAAGGAATTGAAATCCACCCCATTGAATAAACTAAGAATTTTATTAAACAATGAAGAAGTAGCCACCCAGGATATTGATAAGAAAAATTCAAAGGCAATAATGAATGTGATCAATTGTATTGATGCTCTGGGGATACCGAAATCAAAATAGAGTTTACTCCCCTTTATAATTTACAAAAGAAGGAAGAGTTTAAATATGTTATCAAATTCCAATAGGATACTACAGAGCCTTAGTATTTATGTAAAAACAGAAAGATTGCAAGTCGATTGTGATTCGGAAATTCGCCTAATAATCAGATATTTATGAATAAGTATTTTCTTGTTATCGCTCTTTTGTTAGCGGGTTTACAGACTTCTTTTGGTCAAAACAAGAGTGCAGTACTCCCATCAACGTATGACCGAAGTTCTCTGACCTTGATCCTCATTGACCATTCTGATTCAAAACTAAGGGATCGGTTTACAACAGTCGAAGTTCCCGGTAAGTACTTTGAAAATATAATTGAGCAGAAATCAATTGGGGTTTCATTTGCTAACGGTTTTGATGCAACCAGGATGGCAAATGAACTTAACCGGCAAAAAATTGGGAACAAAATCATATCGTACTGTTACTCCCGTCAGACCGATGGAACAATGAGCGCCGACAGGTTTCATGAAAGAGGGTTGCACAACGCCACAGATGCTGATGTTCTGAAAGCAAAAGTTACTAAACTGGGTATGGATGTGATTAAAGATTACGGTGGTAAAATTATCAGCAAGAGCTATGTTGCTGTTCTTGACTATACAGGTCTTAGGGAAGTTAATGAAGGAAACAGCAGGGGTTGGTACTCCGATGTCAAAATGTATCTGTTCAAGATCATTTTCGATGATGCTACACAGGCAAAATTATACAATGAGCTTTGGATCTATCCTGATGATTCACCGGACGTTAAAGTTTAAAAGAAGGTGGCATTTGACCAAATGAATTTTGATCTGGAATTTGTATCCCAGGCATCAGCGCCAGTTTCGGCACAAGATTTTAAAATTCCCCCGCCAAACTATCCGGCATCCTTGACACAGGATCAACTTTTGGAAGTTGTTTTACAAACAGGACTGGATAAATGTCTGGATAAAGTTGAGAAAAATGTTGAGGAGATGAAAGTAAAAACCACTTTGTACCAGACACATCCACCAAGGGCAAAAATAGGCGAAAAGGAGGGTCTGAGAGTTGATCAGTGCTATTTTGCCTATGAATATATCTATAAAAAAAGGACTAAAAACACAAAAGCTATCAGAAGAAGTGTGATAAGGGCTAAACAAGTTGTCGATAACCGCGGAGTAGCAACCGGCTCTTCTGAGTTGTCCACCTTTTACCAGGTGGCAAGTGGCCGTCTCAAAAACGGATTTACGCTACAGCAGCACAACGAAGCAGGTATTGGCGTATATGTTGGAAATGAATTTGGGAATGTTGGCGGTGCTTCAGCGCGGATTGAAAAAAGAGGGGGAGGCGCTGTTTCAGTACCCGCCGTTTATCTTTTTTTAGAGGGAGGTATGCAGCAGAAAACATATTTCCAGATGCATAATAAGTTCAATGAGCTGCTTCCAAATCAGAATATAAATTTTCTGCGGGGTGATATCGGAGTTGCAAAAGGTTTGCGTTTGATTAAGATCTTAGAGCTTGCCCCATATTTAAGTATAGGTTTAGAAGCAGCTAAAAGTAGGGATTGGACAAATGATGCTCAGTTTAGCGGTAACGTATTAAAATCTATGTATTTTAAATATGGTGCTAATTTATCCCTGAACCTTAGGTATAATATTCAGGTTGTTGGTGGGATAGGAGGGTATTTATTTTTAATTGCGGAAGACGGGGGAGGAGAGATTACAGTTGGTAATCAGAAAGTCAATTATGATTATTTCTTCCCAGATAGGGCCTGGGGTAAAGCTTTCTCAAGCTATGTTGGGATTAGATTTCAATTTTAATTTTATTGGGTTATGGCACTGCGCGATCCGTGGTTTGATGACCCGCTGAATCTTGAATCTGTTATGGTCGGGATTGAACAGGCAAGAAAAGGGGAAACAGTCAGGTTAACCCCTGAACTGCAGAAAAAGCTTTTTGAATTATGAGTTTTCAAATAGACTTTCAAACTTTCGGACACTATTTGGACAAATGATTTATGACATCTAACCTAACATTATTTAAAGACTCTTAAACTCGATAAACTATTGTTTCCATAAATGATAAACAACTAGTTGACGGGGTCACTCTGAGTAACCCCGTCATTGGGAGATGGCAATAGCGATTGGTTGAGTCAATTTTTGATATTGATAAACCACGGTCTATTTGTTCTGTTCCATGATCCACGTTCCTCATCGTTTGAGCGCAGCGGTAACGAGAGGTTGAAGGCCGTTGAGTTTGAATTAAAATTTGCTTAAAAATTCAGAAGGAGTCAAAATAAGGATGTTATTAAAAGGATTCAATATCAGTAAGTCATTGTCTCCTGTAATAATGCATTTTGCCTTTGCAGATTCGGCAAGGGAAAGGAATTTGTCATCTTTTTGGTCCCTGCATACGGAAATGGTCTCAGTTATTTCTACCATCTCGGCAAGTATCTCAAATTTTTGTAAGAATGCCTGCCTTATGGATTTAATAAGATACTTATCCAATTTATTTCGCGATAACACTTCCTGCAATTCTTCGAGGGTTTCTTTAGAAATAATAATTGTCCCAAATAAAAGCCCCTTGTTAAATGCTTTTGCAACTGATGAGTCAGGAAACAGGAATGCACTTACGATAACATTTGTATCAAACACAAAATAATTATTCTTTTTCATTCAGGATTTCGAGCAGTTTTTCGGGTGTAAGACCGTTTGCTTGCGCAATTTTTCCGGCAGTTTGCATTATTTCCAAGAGCTCTTCACGGGCATCTGCTTTTTTAATAAATATGCTTTTAAGCCAGCTATTCACGATATAGTCCACTTTTTTTCGCTCTTCAACCGTCGCATTTTCGTAGGCACTTGCTATTTCCGGGTTCAGGGATATTGAAACCTGTTTCATATTGTTTTTTTTCAAAAATACAAAATAGTAATATAAATATTGGGCTGAAAGTTAAAATTTCATAACCAGCTCCTCCTAATATGCAATGAGGGTGTCGCAGTTGGTCGTCTGAGACAATTTCATTGCTACTTGACGGGGTCACTCTGAGTCACCCCGTCAGTTGGGAGATGAAGTAATATGGATTTGCAAATCAATTATTTGAAAATTATCAATCGTCATCATCAAATCCTGTTTGATGGTTTTATTCAAGATACAATTCAATTGCCTCTTTGGTCCTTGCATAAAGTTCATCATAGGTTTTTGCCCGGGTATGGCATCCGGGCAATTCAATCACAGAAGAAACCAGATAACCGTCATATCCTTTTCAATTCTTCTTTGTTACGCCGTTCGTGGTTCGCGCATCTCTGAAATATCATGCCACAATTGATACAGGCTGATTCCAGTATTGCAATTACTTAATTTCACGGATAAAATCTCCGATTGCCAAGATTTCTTATCTTTGTAAATACTATAAAATTTTATATAATGGTAACAAAGACTAGCATCGAGATGACAGCTGTTTTCGAGCCTTGCGAGGAAGGTGGCTTCATCGCTTACGTGCAGGAGATATCTGGGATCAACACCCAGGGGGAAACTCTTGAAGAAGCAAAAACAAGCCTTGCAGAGGCTGTGAATCTGATGTCTGAAGAGACGAGGGCCTCATAAATCTATGTCGCAAAATATGCAAAGACCTCGGCATTCCGGATATTTTGAAACAATAGAGACTGTCTGAATATTTCTATTTTGCAGTAAAAATAATGCAAAATAGAAATATAATTTTCATCAATTCCTTTGCAGTGTGAACTATCAGTCAGCTACATGCACTAGCCACGGTTCAGAATACCGGTAATTTGAACTTCATTACCACCTCTCCTGTCTCTTTGTTAACTTCTATCGATTGATTTTCGAGACCAAGATCTTTCCCTGTCGACATTTTGAATAGCCCGGCCAGGAACTGCATTCCATTGTTCATCACCTGCTCAATCTCCTGCGCTTTCTCTTCCTGATGTTTTAACGCTTCTGTCTTTTCGGCAACTGAAGGTTCAATAAGTGGTTGAGCTTCTTCAATTTCTTCGAGGAGATCAATAGTATCAGGTTCAGGCGGATTTTCTGTAGTTGCCATCACTTCCCCTGCAAAGCTTAAGGATGGTTCTACTATTTCTGCATTTTCAGTTTCTGCAATAAACTCTTCCAATTGCTGAATAAACTGTGAGCGTCCCTTCGTCGAGAAATCCACAGAATTGGTTTTGCTCCCTCCGTCAAGGACACCATCGAACAGGTTTTGCTTTACCAGCAGCCCCGAAGCGATCTGCTGTTCGATCGAGTTACGCGTGATGAAGTTGAAAATAGTCAGTTTGTTGCTTTTTTGCCCCAACCTGTCGATGCGTCCAATCCGCTGGTTCTTTTTCGCCGGATTCCACGGAAGTTCAAAATTAATCAATGTGTTGGCAACCTGAAGATTCAGCCCGGAGCCACCTGCTTCGGTCGATAAAAATATTTTGCAATGAGGATTGGTCTCGAACTTCCGGATAAGCTCCCCGCGAAGTTTTACCGGTACCGAGCCGTTGAGTTCAGTAAAACCGATGTTGTTTTCGCGCAAAATATGTCCGATCAGCTTATGGACCTTTACCCACTCCGAAAAAATTATAATCTTCGAGTCTGAGTTGATCACATCAAGTTTTTCGAGCAGTATATACTTCAGCTCTTCCAGCTTTGGAGACTCATTGGTCTCTTCGTCAATTAAATAAGTCGAATCGCATACCATCCGCATGCTGGCGAGAAGGAGCTGCAGTTTTTGCAGGTCGTACGGGGTCAGGAATTTTTTACGGATTATAGTTGCAATCCCTTTGGCATAAGAAGAGTGATAATCAGCCTGTAATGGGGAGAGGTTGACCGGGACATTTATTTGTTGAACGTTCGGTAACTGATCGAGTACTTTACGTTTTTCGCGACGGATCAGTATTGGTTCGAGTTGTTTGTTTAACTTTTGCAGGTTATAATACCCGTTGATTTTGTTGTGCTTTTCGGGGTCGAAAAGACAGTGTTGATAGGAAAATTCCCAAAGTGGGCCGAAGAAATTGGGATTGATCGCACTAACAATCGAGAAGATATCGATCAGTCGGTTTTCAATCGGGGTACCAGTGATGATAAGTACATGCTTAAATTGCAACCTGCGGATGGAGGAGGCGGTTTTGGTTTCGAAATTTTTGATCCGCTGCGCTTCATCGAGGATCAGAAAATCGAATCCGGCTTTGTTGAGCGCCAATTGGTCGCGGAGAATCGTTTCGTAATTGACAATAAAGAAGAAATGGTCATTATCCGAGTATTGCCTTTCCCGTTCATCCGGAAATCCCTCGATAACCAATGCCTTTTCATTGGAGAACTTTTCAATCTCCTTTTTCCACTGCTCTTTGAGCGAGGCTGGACAAACCACCAAAGTCTTTCTAAAATCGAAAATCCCTTTTTTCAGAACGGCTGTTCCAATGGCCTGGATCGTTTTTCCCAATCCCATCTCATCGGCGATGATGGCTGTTTTGCGGAAAAGGGCGAAGTCGATCCCCTCTTTTTGGTAGGGGTATAGCTCTCCATTAATAGGACTATAATCAGGCTGGTAACCTGACTTTAGGTTTTCAAGCATCCCTTCTTCAAAAGCCGTCTCTATTTTCTCCTGTACTTCCGGACGGATCCGTATTCGCGGATATTCAACCGACTCTTCAATAAAACCCAAAAAAACCTTAATTTCGGAATCTTCAATAAATGATGAATTCTTAAAATACCTTGATAGTAAAAGTTGCTCATCAACAGCTATTTTCGATGGGTAGTGCCACGTAATTTTATACTCGTTAAGAGGATCGCAAAATATTTCGATAAAAGGATAGGTCTTACTTAATCTGTCAAATAAGGTTTTGTCTTCTTTCAGCTTTCGGAAAGCATACATGATATGTTTGGTTGTACCGAGTTTGTTCAACCGCGAATCCATGCTGTCGCTGTACCCGGTTTCATTTTCGAAATCGCGCAGAAAAACTTTGTATTTTATCCCGTTTTCGTTGGTAAGAATATGGTCTCCATAAATATTTGAGGCCCATTTGATCCGGTAGTTTGCTTTTTCGGCTTTTTGGCGGCGTTCAAGCATGACCCGTTTGATCATCCCTTCACGTGAATATTTTTTATGTTCGATAGGTTCTTTGGGATCAAGGAGGTGCAGTTCATTCTCAACCTGGAGCAAGCATGCGAAAGCATAGCGGTCCCAACCCAAGCGATCACCATTTTTGGCCGGTATAATATCTTCATCAATTACATGCAGCATATATTCAACTTGCCCCTCTTCGCTTTGTGTATCAACAATCAGTTCAAACCTGACAGCCGATTGCGACAAGACCTGACAACCGTTGTTGTTGAAAATAATTTCACCAAAAGAACGCTCTGTTTTATCCAATAGATTTTGGAGTTTTTCAATTTGCTGTTTGATCCATAATTTGATACCCATATTTTGATTATGATTGGTTTTCGAGTTTCAAATATACACGAAGGAATAATAAGTAGGTCTCAAAATTTGCAAACATTTTTCAATTGACGGGGTGACTTAGAATGACCCCGTCAGTTAGTTAATTCTTTGAGATGTCGTATTCAAAGATGACGGATTTATAGAATAATGTGAATTATAACTCCAATGATAAAAGTTCTGAACCTAATTTGTGTAGGCAATTTCAATTTTTTTTCTTTGGGGTTCGCGCGGCTTTTTCAACCCAGTAGCATAATGATGTAGCAGTTTTTGATTGATCCCAGTAATTCGTTCAAGTGCAACATTGGTGAACACCTTGTTGTAATAGTTCAAAAAGCTCTGTGTGTCAAAATGATACACGATTTGATAATTCCCTTTTAAAATGTCCGGAATATGTTCGTCGGTATTATAATCTTTCAGTAGTCTTATGGCGTCTAAAACTGACTGTTTTACCTCTTCAACTGTTTCTCCACCTGCATAAATACCCTTAGTATTTTCAGCATAGGCTGAATACATATCTTTTGTTTTTTCAATGATTACCTTAATTGTTTCCATAAATTTTGCTTTTTAAAAGTTAAGACTATTTAAGGTCCATCTCCTTGATAATTACAATTACCAAACCTTTACCTATCTCTTTTGAACCGTGAAAAGGAACCGGGTAGGTAACGCCGTTTTTTTCATAGATATAGTGGCTACCTTCCGTGCGAATGTGAACCCATCCGTTCTTTTTTATTTTACGATGGAATTCGGATGATTTCATGTAGGTTCAAGCATTCTGTTTACGATACAAAGATATATATTTATATACCCAAATTAAAATATTTTAGCTGACATTTCCCCAATTTTATCTATTGTTACACAAATTGACGGGGTCACTCTGAGTCACCCCGTCAATTTGTGTAATGGCACTGCTGATTGAATAGTTCAATTATCTGATATTGAGAAAATTATTTTTCCTCAATATACAATTCAATTGCCTCTTTGGTCCTTGCATTAGGTGGACAATCATAGAACTGACAGTGTATATTGCTAAAATACAATAGTGTACATTATTAACATACAATATTGTACACTATTAAAAATCAGATTGTTCACAATTTTCTACTTTGGAATATCATGATAATCTAAATCTGTACTTTATATTATCATGCTTTTTGTAGCAGAATTTGGTGCTGGAATTTCTTTTTGAGGTAATTTTTTAGTTTCCATGCATCTTTTCCATGGAGACTTCAGGAGCCGCCCGGCCGGGCGGCTGTACAAGAAGGGGCTAAAAACACAAATGGGAACAAATCTTTTGAATTTGTCCCCATCCTACCTGACAAGCGAACTTGCCATGGTGCCAGGCTACGGTTATTGCGGTTGGCCTTCCTGCTTCGACGGTGCTTGCGCTTTGTTTTCTGCTTTCCGACCCATACCTTCCGTTACAACCTGTTACAGTTGTAATTTCCGGCTCTCCATTCGGAATCCTTGCGGATCCCTTCCCTGAGGGAGTTGCTTCCGGTCCTTCCGGCCATTCCATCTTGCGATGAACCGGCTTTTAGGGTACTTCCGCCGTCCTGAGACTTTGGTTTCCTTCGAAAACTTCGTGAGACTTGCGCCTCTCTCCGTTTTTCGCCTTTGGCTTCAACTACCTGAAGAACGTTGTGCCTTTTTCCTGCCGGCCGTTTGATGCACGCCCGAAACTTGCGTTTGGGTTGCGTTTCTAAAGCTACAACAAGGATAAGAACACTCAGCACTTTTTGGTGGCCCGGATAACATCGGATTGCTCCTTGTGATCCTGAACTCCGGCCCGTCTGTGATGCAGATCTTACGATCCGTTCGATTTGTCCTCCAGTTTAATTAAAAACTTTTGGCCGCTTCCACCATTTTCGGGCGACCCTTTATGGCTGACCTGATGAATCAAATATACAACATCAAATAGCCGATTTGCAACTTTTTTCGCATTTTTCTACCAACCTTATTTGAACTGTAGTTGTTAACAATTGTTAATAACTTAATGTAGTTAATAATCTGATAATAAGTGTTTAGCAAAATATTTATGTACTATTTGGTTTATTATGTTTTTATTTGTTCGAGGTTGAATTAAAAAAAAAATATTTTTTCCCGTAAAAAAAAATTAGTTGGGCCTCGTGAATTATCTTTGCAGACAAATCTGACCTGAAACGACCTCTGGCAACATGAGGTCAGACGGTTTGGAAAGTAACAATAAGAGAATTGACCGATGGCAATTTCCAAGAAAAGTGAGGTAAAGATCCTGCGGTATCTGTTTATACTTAACCCAATAGCCGGAGTCGGCGGCAGAAGGGATTTTCTGCAAATGATTGCCAATGCGTGTAACGAAAAGGGTGTGAAGTTTAAGATTCTCTTCACACGCAGCCCGGGAGATGCCAAAAAGATCATCCTGAAGAAATTTGAGAAATTTGATGTCTTTGTGGCGGTGGGAGGTGATGGGACCATGAATGAAGTGGCTTCCACGTTAGCAGGTACCACAGGGACTATGGGTTTAATCCCGGCTGGCTCCGGCAATGCCCTTGGGCGCGAACTCGGTATCTCGATGAAACCGGCTATTGCTATCTCTCAATTGTTGAATGGTCATTCCATTAAAATTGACACAGGATTGGCCAACGATCGCAGGTTCATGAATGTGTGCGGATTGGGTTTCGATGATCATATCGCCAGGTGTTTTGCCAAGGCCACCAGCCGGGGCCCGATTCCTTATTTCAAAGCCACCATGAGGGAGTTTTTTAGCTACCAACCCGAAACCTATTTGGTGGAGATGAATGGTGTTACAGAAAGCCATACCGCCTTCGTGCTAACGTTGGCCAATACTTCACAATATGGCAACAGTGCCTTTATTGCTCCATTGGCAAGTGTGACGGATGGGGTTCTCGATTTTTGTGCACTCAAGCCCTTCGGGTTTTTGGGGGCTTTGGAATTGGGCATCAGATTGTTCAACAAAACTATACACAAGTCGCCTGTTTGTACCTATTTCAAGACACAATCCCTTGTGATCAATGGAAAGAACCTCAATTTTCACGTAGATGGTGAGCCGGTAAAAAACAATGAACCCATTCGGATTTCAATAGATCCAATGTCGCTGAATATTGTGGTGCCTGGAGGTGACGCAAATAGTTGAAGTGCAAGGCCCGAGGTATTGAAACACGTAATTTATATATGTAAACAAATGATTTTTCGTAACTTTGAAGTTTAATACTTTAGTTACCAGAATTATGGGTTTAGATATTCTCATTACAGTTTTGCTTGTTTCTTTTAATGGCTTTTTTGTCGCAGCCGAATTTGCCATTGTAAAAGTTAGGGCATCTCAGCTCGAAATTAGAGTTAAAGAGGGCAATCGTTTTGCGATACTTTCAAAACATATCGTATCGCACCTCGATGGTTATCTTGCAGCCACACAACTTGGTATTACCCTGGCCAGTTTAGGTTTGGGTTGGATAGGCGAACCTGTTGTATCTAAAATAATAATTAAAATAATGGATTTGATGGGATTGGCCATCAATCCGGAATTGGCTCATACCATTGCATTACCTGTAGCGTTCGGCATTATCACTGTCCTGCATATTGTATTCGGTGAACTTGCGCCTAAATCATTGGCGATTCAACGTTCCGAGAAGATTACCTTATTTATAGCCTATCCATTGCAATTTTTCTTTATCTTGTTCAAACCTGTTATTTGGATATTAAACAGTATAGCTAATTTTATTCTTAGAATCATCGGTATTTCTGCAGTGCATGGTGTTGACGTTCATAGTAGTGAGGAATTAAAATATTTGGTACAACAAGGACAAGAAAGTGGAAAGATTGATGCTGACGAGTATAAAATTATTAAGAATGCTTTTGATTTTTCAGAGCAAACGGCTAAGCAGATTATGGTTCCGAGAACGCAGGTTTTTGCGTTGGATGTAAATGACTTTGATGAATCCATGCTCGATAAAGTCATTGACGAAAGTTACTCCCGTATACCTTGTTATGAAGATAGTCTTGACAATACCGTTGGTGTAGTCTATTTGAAGGATATTCTATTGGCAACCCGAAGGAATGAACCTCTTAATATTCGTAGTATAATGCGTACTATTCACATCGTACCGGATACCAAGCACATTGGTCAATTGCTGAATGAGTTTCAAATTATGCACCAGCAAATGGCACTTGTGGTAAATGAATACGGTGGAACTGAAGGTATTATTACTATGGAGGATATTTTAGAAGAATTGGTTGGTGAAATTCAGGATGAGTTTGACAATGAAGTTCCATTTGTTGAACAAATTGCGGATAAGACTTACAATGCACTGGCATCAGCAACCCTTGACGACATCAATGAAATGTTACCCCATCCCCTGGGAAAGGACGATCAATACGAAACTTTAGCAGGTTATCTAATCATGAAATTCGGTAAAATACCGTATGTGAAGGAAAAAATCACAGTTGACAATTATGAATTCTCAATCCTAAAAAAGAGTAAGCGTTCTTTAGTTTTGGTGCAATTAATTGATTTGTTAGCATAATAAGTGATTTTTTAGGCTCTATCATTGGTGCTCTGGCGCAAAACTATATTATCCATCACCTATTTTCTAATTTAATCATTGATATTTTATCCAACGAAACTTACAATATCCTCCTCCGTAATCGTTTTTCCTCCCAGAATAATCAGTCTCTCTATCACATTTCGGAATTCGCGGATATTTCCGCTCCAGGATTTAGCGGCCAGAAGTTCCAGCGCTTCGGGAGTAATCTCTTTCATCGGCTGGCCATATTCAGCGCAGAGCTGTTCAATGAAATAGTTGGCCAAAAGCGGTATATCTTCTTTCCGTTGGTTCAATGAAGGCACATGGATCAGAATGACGCTCAACCGGTGGTAGAGGTCTTCTCTGAAGTTGCCATTTTTGATCTCCTCCTGCAAATCTTTATTGGTAGCAGCCAGCACGCGCACATTGACCTCCACAGGCTTGTCACTGCCTACCCGGGTGATGATATTCTCCTGCAGGGCCCTGAGTACTTTGGCCTGTGCAGAGAGACTCATGTCGCCGATTTCATCCAGGAAAATGGTTCCGCCATCGGCTTGCTCGAATTTTCCCTTCCGTTGTTTGATGGCAGAGGTAAATGCCCCTTTTTCGTGTCCAAAAAGCTCACTCTCAATTAATTCGGAAGGTATTGCGGCGCAATTGACCTCCACAAACGGGAATTCTGCCCGCGGCGACAAATCATGCAAACGGTGTGCGATCAACTCTTTACCGGTGCCATTAGCACCTGTAATCAATACCTTTGCCTCGGTTGGTGCAACCCTGTCGCACATCTCCAGAACTTTACGGATAGTGGCTGATTTTCCGATGATCTCAAACTTTTTGCCGACTTTTTGTTTGAGGATTTGGGTCTCCTTCACCAGGGCCGTTTTGTCGCTGGCATTGCGCAGGGTAATCAGAAGACGGTTCAGGTCCAGCGGTTTCTCGATAAAGTCGAATGCGCCCTTTTTGATGGCTTCAACGGCCGTATCGATCGTTCCATGTCCACTGATCATCACTACCGTGGATTCGGGTTTGATCTTTCGGATCTGTTCCAGCGCTTCAAGGCCATCCATCTCCGGCATCTTGATGTCGCACAGGATGATGTCGAAATCAGTGGCTTGAACCAGGTCAATTCCTTCCTTTCCATTTTCGGCAAGTTCGACATGGTATCCTTCGAACCCAAGAATGTCTTTCAGGGTATTGCGGATACTTCTTTCGTCATCGATCACCAATATTTTTAATGCCATAAAGTATATATTGCAAGCAGTAGGATCTTTATTGTTATTCTATATTACCTCTTCTTTTGACCTCCCCCAACCCCTCCAAGGGAGGGAGTAAGGCACTGATGTTGTTTAGAACACGAATCTGAAGTCTCCCCCTTTGGGGAGATTTAGAGGGGTCTAATAAAGTGGTTATCAGTAAATAATATGTTTAATAATTCTCCTTCGGTTTAATTTCAAAGCAGTATGTAATATTGAAATTATCCTCAAGACGTTGTACACATTTCGAACATTACTCCCTCTTTCAGTGAGAAATGAGTGTGTATCAATTCGCGGATTTCCAACTTGCCGAGGATGAAATTAATAAATATTGTGGCGATTATTATCATCTCCACCCGGTTTTTATCCACCCCGGGAATCAGGCTCCTGGTTTCGCGGTCGACCGAGATCAATTGTTGATGAATCCGGTGAAAATCATTGAGTGGAAAGGTCGAAGATCTCCGGATGGTGGCATCCGGAATCTTTGCTTCGAGGATATCCATCAGGGTATCGAAGGCGCCGGAACATCCCACCAGGATCCTTGGTTGGTACTGTTTACATATCTTTCCCAACTCTTCCAGATGACTTTCGAACCATTTTCCCACCTGTCCGATCTCCGGTAGGGTAGGTGGGTCAGACATTGGAAAGAGCTCAAGTACCCTGGCAATGCCAATGTTGAAACTTTTCTTCCAGATGATATGATCGCCTTCAGCCAGGATGAATTCGTTGCTGCCACCGCCAATGTCCAGTACCAGGTATTTTTCATGCAAAGGTGGTAGTGAATTTACTGTTCCCCTGAAAATGTAACCAGCCTCTCTGTTCCCATTGATCACCTCGAGGTTCCAGCCAAAATGTTGCAACACCATCTGCGAAAATTCATCCCTGTTGGCTGCTCCGCGGATGGCAGATGTGCCAATTACCCGTACCCTGGATGCCCCGTATTTCCTGATACTTTCTTCATGCAAAGAGAGGGCTTTTAACCCTCTCTCCATTGCTTCGGGAAGCAATTTTTCTTTGTGGATTCCACCGCGTCCCATCTTGACCGCAATCCGCTCTTCATACAGTACCCTGAAGGTTCCTGATTCAAAACATTCGGCAATCAGCAGGTTGCAGGTATTGGTACCCAAGTCGATAACGGCATTTATGATTTGTAGGTCAGCCATTTGCCCAACTCCTTCCAGGATGTCTTTTTACCATACATGAGAATTCCGGTTCTATATATTTTGCCGGCAGCCCAAACCATTCCGACAAAGGTAACGATCAGGAGCAGCATCGAAAGCGCCAGCTGCCAGACCGGAACACCAAAAGGAATCCGGGCCATCATCACCACCGGCGATGTGAATGGTATGATACTGAACCAGAAGGCAGTAGCGCCTTCGGGATTCTTTATTGCGCTCATCATAACGAGGATGGCCAGGATAATGGGCATCATGATAGGCATCATGAATTGTTGCGCATCTTCTGTCGCATCAACAGCAGAACCAACTGCTGCAAACAGGGAACTGTACAACAGGTAGCCCCCGATAAAGAAGAAGATAAAGCAACCGATGATCAGCGGAAAGTTCACGGATCCAAGCATGGAAATAATATCCTGCATCTTATCCAATTGAGCCGGCGTTTGGTTGGCGACTTGCGCCTGGGCCATGATCTCCTGAGCGGTTCCGGCGTGCTGGGCACCCGGCATCATACCCTTGGCCCCCGTAATAATTGCAAATCCCAGGATAATCCAGATGGCCAGTTGAGTCAAGCCGACCATCGCGATTCCAATGATCTTGCCCATCATCAAATCGAATGGCTTAACGCTTGAGATGATCACCTCGACGATCCTGCTTTGTTTTTCCTCCATGACCCCTTGCATCACCATCTGGCCATACAAAAGAATGAACATGTAGATCACAAAACCAAAGATATAGCCCAGTACCATCCCTATCTCGGTAGAACTTTTCTTGGCTTCGCCACCTTCACCCAATTTGATGGTGTTGACACTGATCGGTGTCTTGGTGGCGGCTATTCGCGCTTCCAGGTCGGGAACATTGGTTTGTTTGATCACCTCCGCCATTTTCTCCTTCTCGATAACGGACCTGATTTTGTTTTGAATCTGGCTCTTGAGATCAAAAGGGATGTTGCTGGTTGAAATTAATTGAACTGACTTTGTATTCAATACATTGGGCTGGATTACCAGCATGGCGTAAAAATCTGTGGCTTTGAGGTTGTCTTTGATTTTGTTGTATTCGTCCTCAGGAATGAATTTGTACTTGGTGTAATCGTTGCTTTCAAGTTGTCCCAACAAAATGGTCGAACCATCGTAAACCGCGATGGTTCGTACTTTGGTGTCGTCCTGCGACATGAAGTAGGCTGGGAGGATAAACATGGCGGCCATCAAAGCCGGCATCAGGATGGTCATGATAATGAATGATTTTTTCCTGACTCGTGTGGTGTATTCTCTCGAGAGAACCAATCCTATTTTACTCATGGTGTTGGGTTAAGCGTTTTGTTTGACAACTTTGATAAATACCTCATTCATACTTGGAATCAGTTCGTTGAATGAGACGATCTCGACATGTTCTACCAGATCTTTGATCAGGGAACCGGAGGTGCTGCCATTGAGGAACTGTATTTTCAGGCTGTTTGTCCTGCCCGTTTCATCGTGGGCGAGGATGGAATATTTTTGTCCAAATTCGTGCTCGATTTTGGCAAAATCCCCTTTGTACGAGACATCGAATACGTTTGATTTGTATTTCTCACGGATGTTCAGGGTTGGGCCATCCAGTATTTTCTTTGATTTGTCGATCAGGGCTATGTGGTCGCAAAGCTCCTCAACCGATTCCATGTTGTGGGTAGAAAAGATGATGGTTGCCCCCTCTTTTTTCATCCGGAGAATCTCCTGTTTCATCAATTCTACATTGATTGGGTCAAAACCGGTAAAAGGTTCATCAAAAATCATCAGTTTGGGTCTGTGCAAAACCGTGCAGATAAACTGGACCTTTTGCTGCATCCCCTTAGAGAGCTCCATTACTTTTTTGTCCCACCACGAAATGATCTCGAATTTTTCGAACCAGATTTTTAGTTCACGCATGGCCTCTTTTCGGGAGAGACCTTTTAGCATACCCAGGTACAATGCCTGTTCGCCGACTTTCATCTTTTTGTACAACCCGCGCTCTTCGGGCAGGTACCCGATCCGGTAGATATCGTCGGCTTTCATTTTGCGGCCTTCGAACCAGATGGTCCCGCTATCGGGGGCAGTAATCTGGTTGATGATACGGATCAAGGTCGTTTTGCCCGCTCCGTTTGGTCCTAATAATCCGAAGACGGAACCCTCCGGGACGGAGATGGAAACTTCGGATAACGCTTTAAAATTGGAAAACGATTTTGAAACTTCTTGTGCTGAAAATAGATCCATGCTTTCTGAAAGTTTTGGTTAATATCGATTGAACGAAGATAGCTATAAGTATTCATTTCAGTAATACATTACAGTATCAAAAGAAAGGATAAAGGATAAAGTCAAAAGGATAAAGTTAAAACGCCGCAATCAACTATGTGACGTTCAGACTTTATCTATTTGTATCTAAAGGAGAAAGTATTTTTTTTGTGCATAAAAGGCACTGCATCTCATCACAGAACGCATGCCACTTTATCCTTTTTACTTTATCCTTTATCCTTTATCCTTTATCCTTCCCTACTTGTACTCATCCCACGATTTTATACTGATATCTTCCATCTCCAGTTTGCAGATGGCATAAATAAAGGCGCTGGCGACGCGGGCATTGGTGATCAGCGGGATATTGAAATCTATGGCATTTCTGCGGATGCGGTAACCATTCGATAACTCCCTTTTGGAATGGTCTTTGGGGATGTTGATAACCATTTCTATTTTATGTTCCTTGATCAGTTCCAATGTATTGGGGGAGTCCTCTTCATCGGGCCAGTAGACCTTTTCCGTTTCGACCCCGTTTTCCTGGAAGAAATGGTGTGTGCCACCGGTTGCAAAGATGGTGAAACCTCTCTCTTTCAGCATCCTGGCGCTAGCCAATAACTCTATTTTTCCCCTAACTGGTCCGGAAGAGATGAGGATATTTTTCTTCGGAATACGATAACCTACAGAGAGCATCGACTTGAGTAACGCTTCGTAGAAGTTCTCGCCGATGCACCCGACTTCGCCGGTTGAGGCCATGTCGACACCCAAAACTGGGTCGGCATTCAGCAACCTGTGGAATGAGAACTGCGGCGCTTTTACCCCTACATAATCCAATTCAAAAAGGGATTTGTCGGGCTTTTCAAATGGCACATCCAGCATAGCTTTGGTAGCAATCTCGATCAGGTTTGTTTTCAATACCTTGGATACAAACGGGAACGATCTTGAAGCCCTTAAATTGCACTCAATCACCTTGATGTCGTTGTCTTTTGCCAGGTACTGAATATTGAAAGGCCCTGTAATTTCGAGCGCTTTGGCGATCTTTCTTGATATTTTTTTGATTCGGCGGATGGTTTCCACATACAGCTTTTGAGGAGGGAATACGATTGTGGCATCTCCAGAGTGAACCCCGGCAAACTCCACGTGTTCTGACAGTGCATAGGCCACGATTTCGCCGTTTTTGGCTACCGCATCCACCTCAATTTCCTTTGCGTTTTCGATAAATTCTGAGACAACGACTGGGTGCTCTTTCGAAACGTGGGCGGCAAGGTTGAGGAAATGCTCCAGCTGATCGCGGTTCGAAACGACGTTCATCGCCGCTCCCGATAGAACATAAGAGGGACGGATTAGTACTGGAAATCCAACCTCATCTACAAATTTATAGATTTCTTCAATGGTGGTCAGTTGGCTCCAGCGGGGCTGATCGACCTCCAACTTGTCGAGCATGGCCGAGAATTTGTTGCGGTCCTCGGCATTGTCAATTTTTTCGGCGGTGGTTCCCAGGATTGGAACATTCATCGCATGCAATTTCATGGCTAGGTTGTTGGGAATCTGTCCGCCCATCGAAAGGACAGTTCCTTTTGGATCTTCAAGATCGCAGATATCCAATACCCTTTCCAGGGAAAGTTCATCAAAATAGAGTCGGTCGCAGTTGTCGTAGTCGGTTGAAACCGTTTCGGGATTGTAGTTGATCATGATGGCGCGGAAACCCTCTTTGCGGATGGTGTTGACTGCATTCACCGAACACCAGTCGAACTCAACCGAAGAGCCAATGCGGTAGGCTCCTGAACCCAATACGATAATTGACTGACTATCGTGCTGAAACTCGACATCGTGTTCCGATCCGTTGTAGGTCACATAGAGGTAATTGGTCTGGGCAGGATATTCCCCCGCAAGGGTGTCAATCTGCTTGACAAAAGGCAATATTCCATGCTGTTTCCGGAATGACCTGACCTTGAGGCTTTCTACGTTCATGTCCCTGACCTCCGATTTTACAACGATTCGGGCAATTTGAAAGTCGGAGAATCCCAATTTTTTTGCATCCTTGAGCAAGTCAGCAGGAAGGCTTTCTAGGGCATCGAAACCAATCAATTGAGTCCTTAACTGGTAAATATTCTGCAGGCGCATCAGGAACCACTTGTCAATTCTGGTGATTTCCCAAATTTTATCCACACTGTAGCCTTTGTGGAAGGCTTCCGCGATAGCGAAAATCCGACGATCGGTTGGATTGACAAGTTCTTCATCAATATCGATGATCTCCATGTCGCCACGGTTGCCGACAAATCCATGCATGCCGATACCGATCATGCGAAGGCCTTTCTGGATAGCCTCTTCGAAGTTTCGGCCGATGGCCATGATTTCGCCGACCGATTTCATGCTGGAGCCAAGATTTTTGGATACGCCAACAAATTTGCCCAAATCCCAGCGAGGTATCTTGACGACACAATAATCGAGCGCAGGCTCAAAGCAGGCTGTCGTCTCTTTGGTGACCGAATTTTTGAGTTCGTGCAGGCCATAACCCAGTCCGAGTTTGGCAGCCACAAATGCCAGCGGATAACCAGTTGCCTTTGAGGCTAACGCTGAAGATCTTGATAGCCTGGCATTTACCTCAATAACCCTATAGTCTTCGGAGTTGGGATCAAGCGCAAACTGAACATTGCACTCGCCTATTACACCGATTTTACGGATGATTTTTATCGAGAGGGCGCGAAGTTTGTGGTATTCGTCGTTCGACAAAGTCTGTGAAGGAGCTACAACGATTGATTCGCCGGTATGGATACCTAGCGGATCAAAATTTTCCATGTTGCAGACCGTGATGCAGTTGTCGTATTGGTCGCGTACTACCTCGTATTCCACCTCTTTCCATCCTTTGATGGATTCCTCTACAAGGATTTGACCTGAATAGGAGAAGGCATTGTCGGCCAGTTTGTTGAGTTCTTTTTCGTTGGAGCAGAATCCTGAGCCTAGTCCACCCAGGGTGTAGGCGGCGCGGATAATCAACGGATATCCAAGCGTGTTTGCCGCATTCCTGGCTTGCTCAATCGAAGTACAGGCAATACTGCGCGGGGTTAATACATCTATCTCATGCAAAATTCCCGAGAAGATTTCGCGGTCCTCGGTGTTGATGATCGATTGAACAGGTGTTCCGATCACCTTCAGATCGTATTTCTCCAAAACTCCCTGACGGAAAAGATCGACGCCGCAATTGAGGGCTGTCTGTCCACCAAAGGCCAGCAAAATGCCATCCGGTTTCTCCTTTTGGATCACCTTTTCAACAAAGTAGGCCGTAACCGGGAGGAAATATATTTTATCGGCAATCTCTTCAGAGGTCTGAATGGTGGCGATGTTCGGATTGATCAGGATGGTGTAAACACCCTCCTCTTTCAATGCCTTCAATGCCTGTGACCCGGAGTAGTCAAATTCGCCGGCCTCACCGATTTTCAGTGCGCCTGAACCCAGAACGATGACCCTTTTGATATTTGTGTTGAGCATGGTTTTATGTTTTAGTGCCTGGAGTGATTAAAGTGAACTAAAGTGACTAAAGTACTTACGGATCGAGCATGATTGGTTCGAAGTCCATAACTTTAGTCACTTTAGTTCACTCTAGTTCACCTTAGTCACTTTTTTAATATTAGCAATAAAATCATCGAATAAAAATTCAGTATCCACCGGGCCTGATGATGCTTCCGGGTGAAACTGTGTTGAGAAGAAGGGTTTCGTTTTGTGACGGATCCCTTCATTGGTGTTGTCGTTGACATTGTAGAAGAGCGTCTCCCAATCCTCCGGAATAGAGTCTTGTTCGATGGCATAACCATGGTTTTGTGAGGTGATGAAACATCTGTTTGTTCCTGTCATCAAAACCGGTTGGTTATGGCTACGGTGTCCGTATTTGAGTTTATAGGTGGAGCATCCGGCAGCGAGACCGAGTAGTTGGTTTCCCAGGCAGATTCCCATGATGGGTTTTTCCTGTTTGATGGCTTTTTTGATGTGTTCAACAGTGATATCGCACATGGTTGGGTCGCCCGGACCATTGGTTAAAAACAGTCCATCGTAAGGTAGCGTGGTGAAATCATAATCCCATGGGACCCTAACAACTTTAACTCCCCGTTTGATCAGGCAGCGGATGATGTTGTTTTTGACCCCGCAATCAACCAGGACAACAGTTTTCCCACCTTCACCATAAGTCTCGACGGTATCCGTACTGGCTTTGGCAACGAGGTTCATCAGGTTTGGATCGACCAGTTCAATGGATTCCCCTTCGAACTCGATTTTGCCGATCATCGAACCTTTTTCCCTTAGGATCTTGGTGAGCGCACGGGTATCGATGCCATATATTCCCGGTATTTGCTGCGATTTCATCCAATCCGCCAAACTTGATTGAGCGTTCCAGTGGCTGTAACCGAAGGAGTAATTATCTACAACAAGTCCGGTAATATGAATTTTGTCAGATTCGAAATGGCGGTGAAGGCCATTCTCTTTTCTGTCGGAAGGTACACCATAGTTTCCAATCATCGGATAGGTAGAGACCAGAATCTGACCGGTGTAGGAAGGATCTGTCAAACTCTCGGGGTAACCTGTCATGGCTGTATAAAATACAACCTCGCCGGTTACCGATTTTTCATACCCGAACGATTTCCCTTCAAAGGTTGTCCCATCCTCCAGTATCAACTTTACTTTTCGCATATCTTGTCTGTTTGCTGCAATTACTTGTTCGAAAAAGTGTTACACAGAGTTACACAGAGGAATCACAGAGTTACACAGAGTAAAAAATCAATTTTTTCTCTGTGTAACTCTGTGACGCCTCCTTCTTCCTCTGTGTAATATTGTCATGGCAATAAAATATCATTATCTCTTTGCTTTCCTCCGTTATCTGCCTTCAATAAAGAAAAAATGCGTTTCCACTACTTTTTAATCAGCAGCAAAAACGCATTTTTTGCGTTAACAAGATCGATATTCCCGGATGTTGTCGCACGGTGGCAAAAGTAGATAAATCTTCCGATTACACAAAAGGAAGCCGATAAATTTATAAATATTCATAAATACTTAACATTTGGCAAATAATGTAAATAAAAATACAGAAAATGCAATTTATTATTCCAAAATCGAGTATCTTTGCATTTTAATACGAATAAATATTCATCTAAAGGTTTGTTTTGAAAAACAAGGAAGAACGATTTGAATTGATCAAGCAGATCATCTCGAGCGAAGTAATCAGCAACCAGGATGACCTTCAGTTGCGATTACTTGCAAAGGGTATGGAAGTTACGCAGGCAACCTTGTCGCGTGATCTGAAATCGTTGCAGGTTATCAAAGTGAGTGATGCCAAAGCCGGGTATGCCTATCGGTTGCCCTCGCATGATTTATTGTATTCGTCTCAAAATGAATCATCTTCATCGAGGCTAAATTTTTTGGCAGACGGGGTTTTGGGGATCGAGTTCTCCGGCAATCTGGGTGTGATCAAGACCCTGCCGGGATTTGCCTCCAGCACCGCCCTGGCCATCGACGAGTCTGGGTGCAAGGAAATTTTGGGGACCATTGCCGGGGACGACACCATCCTGATCGTAATCAGGGACGGCATTGGACGCAATGATGTAACCAGGGCGCTGGTGGGGATCATGCCGAAACTTGAAAACCGCTTATAGAGTTGAGATAATGAAAAAATACACAGAGTTTCACGGAGTAACCACAGAGTTACACAGAGAAAAGAATTAAAATATTCCTCTGTGAAACTCTGTGATACCTCTGTGCTCCTCTGTGTAAGAATAATATGAACGAAATTATAGTATAGCAAGTAGATGATATTCAGAAAGAAAGTTGTTGAAGCGCAAAAGCCCGAGATCAGTGTGCTCCTAGCCAATGAGACGCACCTGAAATATGTCGATGAGATCAATGATACCATCGAAAAGGCTTCCAAGGAGCGGGGAACAGGTATTGCCCGGCGTACTTACGAGTACATTGCTGGTAAAATAACTGAAGGTAAGGCCATTATTGCCCTTGATGGCGAGAAATTTGCCGGATTTTGCTACATCGAATCGTGGAGTGACGAAAAATATGTGGCTAACTCGGGTTTGATCGTCCATTGGGACTACCGTGGATTTGGACTCGCCCGGCGCATCAAACACAAGGCATTTGAAATATCCCGAAAAAGATTTCCTGAGGCAAAATTGTTTGGTTTGACAACCGGTCTGGCCGTCATGAAAATTAATTCGGAGCTTGGGTACCGACCGGTAACCTTTTCCGAACTTACTGATGATGAACAATTTTGGAAAGGATGCCAAAGTTGTGTAAATTACGACATCCTGTTGAGGATGAAACACTCCAAGTGTCTTTGTACCGGAATGTTGTACGATCCGGCATGGCATAAGGAGAAAAGCAAAATGAACATGCCCTTCGAAATGTTCAAAGAGTGGTTGGAGAAGAGGAATAAAGATAAGGATAAAGGATAAAGTAAAAAGGATAAAGTGGGCATTGGTGGTGAATACAAGTTGGGAGTTTTGAGTGATGAGTGATGGCGTTGGTGTAATCTTGATAAGAGCGTTCTTCACTTTATCCTTTATCCTTTTTACTTTATCCTTTTGAATATTACTAGAGCATAAATGTTGATATTATAACGAATAAAGAAAGATGAAAGAAAAAGTAGTCCTGGCGTTTAGCGGAGGTTTGGATACCTCATTTTGTGCTATTTATCTTGCTAAGGAGAAGGGATTGGATGTCCATTCCGCGGTAGCCAATACCGGAGGTTTCTCGAAAGAGGAGCTGCAAAAAATTGAAGCGAAGGCGTATGCGCTGGGTGTAAAATCACACAAAACCCTGGACATCACGGCCGACTATTACAACAAGGGAATTCGGTACATGGTGTATGGCAATGTTCTGAGAAACAATACTTATCCAATTTCTGTAAGTTCGGAGAGGATTTTTCAGGCATTGGCAGTGATCGACTATGCCAAAAAAATTGGCGCTCAATATGTAGCGCATGGCAGTACCGGAGCCGGAAACGACCAGATCAGGTTTGACCTGGCTTTTGAAGTGCTGGCTCCTGAGATCAAAATTCTAACTCCAACACGCGACCTGGAGTTAACCCGTGATGCCGAAATTGAGTACCTGCGAAAGAATGGGGTTAAAGATAATTTTGAGAAGATGGCCTATTCCATCAATCAGGGATTGTGGGGGACCAGCATCGGTGGGAAAGAGACCCTCACAAGCAACAAAAATTTACCTGAGAGCGCTTATCCGACTCATCTGGCCAAAGAAGGGGAGGAGATCCTCACCCTCGAATTTTTGAAAGGTCAGCTAAAGGCGGTGAACGGAAAGACCCATCACAACCCAGTGGATGTCATCCGCGAGGTAGAGAAGATTGGTTCTGCCTGGGCCATTGGTCGAGACACCCATGTGGGCGATACCATCATTGGCATCAAAGGTCGTGTTGGATTTGAGGCAGCAGCGCCGATGCTGATCATCAAGGCGCACCACCTGCTCGAAAAACATACCCTCACCAAGTGGCAGCAGTACTGGAAAGAGCAACTAAGCAACTGGTACGGCATGTTTTTACACGAGGCGCAATACCTTGAGCCGGTCATGCGCGACATGGAGAAGTTTCTCGAAAGCAGTCAGGAGAACGTAACCGGGAAGGTGATCATCAAATTAATGCCCTATACATTTCAACTGGTTGGGATCGAGTCCGATCACGACCTGATGAACAGCAATTTCGGACAATATGGCGAGATGAACAAAGGTTGGAGCGCCGACGATGCAAAAGGTTATACTAAAATTCTAAGCAACCAACTAAAAATATTCTTTTCGGTAAACAAATAAATTTTATTATCAGAGAAGCTTTTTTTTCATTGCCGTCTGCTTTAGCTGACGGATTATAAATGCAGTTATACAATAGGCTTTAGCCAAACATTAGCTATATCATTTTGGCTAAAGCCTCGTTCCATTTGAAGATTTTGACCGTCAGCTAAAGCAGACGGCAATGAAACAAGAAACAAATAGTTGTAGCGGGAAAAGGATTAATTTTTTGACTAAAATTGAATGATGACCAAGAAAAATATCAGGATCGGAATTGTCGGAGGCGCCGGATATACGGCCGGTGAACTAATCAGAATTCTGCTGTACCATCCGAATGCTGAGCTAAAATTCATTCAAAGCAGCAGCAACAACGGACAACCAGTGAGCTCCATCCATAGGGATCTTGTGGGAGAGACTGATCTGTTGTTTTCTGAAATTGACCTGGACCAGGTCGATCTGCTATACCTCTGTTCAGGCCATGGAAAATCGCTCGAATACATGGCTGGGACCTCTCTTCCAAAGCAGGTTAAAATCATCGACATGAGTCATGATTTCCGTCTGAAAAGAGCCGGAAACAGTTTTGTCTACGGATTGCCGGAACTCTACAGGAAGGAGATTCAGTCGGCTTCGCATATCGCCAACCCCGGTTGTTTTGCAACGGGAATCCAACTTGCCCTCTTGCCACTTGCCGCAAGCGGGATGATCTGTGATGATCTGCATGTGAATGCCATCACCGGCTCAACAGGGGCAGGACAGGCTCCGACCAAAACATCCCATTTTAGCTGGAGGGACAACAACCTATCTGTGTACAAGGCATTTGAGCATCAGCATCTGGGCGAAATCTGTGAAAGTCTGGAACAGGCACAACCGGGATTGAACCATGTACTGCATTTTATCCCTGTTCGGGGAAACCATACCCGTGGCATTTTCACCATGGCATATACCCGGTTTAATGGATCGTTGGTAGAGGCCAAAAAACTTTATGCCGACTATTATCAGTCCCATCCGTTTGTCCATCTTGTGGATGAAAATCCGGACTTGAAACAGGTTGTCAATACCAACAAATGTCTGCTCTACCTCGAAAAACACGGAGATCAGCTGATGATCATCTCCTGCATCGATAACCTGTTGAAAGGCGCCTCAGGTCAGGCGGTTCAGAATATGAACCTCATGTTCGGAGTCGATGAAAAGGCGGGGCTCAACCTAAAAGCGGTTGCATTTTAATAACATACCATTATGAATCTTTTTGACGTTTACCCCCTATACGACCTCACACCCGTTTCGGCCAGCGGTTGCACAATTACAGATAAAAACGGTGTGGAATATCTTGATCTTTATGGCGGTCATGCAGTGATTTCTGTAGGTCATTCCCATCCACACTATGTTCAGCGGATCAGCGATCAGCTTAAGAGAATCGGGTTCTATTCCAACTCTGTCCAGAATCCGATGCAGGCAGAGCTGGCAACCAAGCTCGGAGAACTTTCCGGCTACGGGGATTACAGTCTGTTTTTATGCAATTCGGGGGCTGAAGCCAACGAGAATGCCTTGAAACTGGTCTCTTTTCTTACAGGCAAAAAAAGGATTGTCGCATTTGATAAATCTTTCCATGGGAGGACTTCCGCTGCCGTTGCGATGACCGATAATCCCAAAATCGTGGCTCCCATCAACGATGTTCACGACCGGGTAATCCTTCCACTTAACGACATTGATGCGCTGCAGGCAGCCCTTTCAACGGGTGAGGTAGCGGCAGTATTGGTAGAAGGTATCCAGGGAGTTGGTGGATGCAGGGTTCCCGATCCTATATTTCTTCAGAAAGCGAACCAATTGTGCAAAGAGCACAAGGCGCTCTTCATCCTGGATGAGGTGCAATCCGGTTACGGCCGCAGTGGTAAATTTTTCGCCCATCAATATGCCGGTATCCGGCCTGATGTGATCACGGTAGCCAAAGGGATGGGGAACGGTTTTCCAATGGGTGGTGTTCTTATTTCACCCGAACACAAACCCTGGCATGGAATGCTGGGAACCACTTTTGGGGGAAATTACCTGGCCTGTGCGGCAGGACTGGCAGTGCTGGAGATCATGGAAAAGGAGCAATTAACCGAAAATGCGGCCTCGGTTGGTGGATACCTGATCAAGGAGCTTTCCACATTTACAACCATTAAAGAGGTACGTGGCAGGGGTTTAATGATTGGGTTGGAATTTGACGGGCCAATTGTTGACCTTCGAAAAAAATTACTCTTCGAAGAAAAAATATTCACAGGTGTAACCGGAACCCACGTAATTAGAATCTTGCCTCCTCTAACCCTGTCCAAAATGGAGGCTGACCGTTTCCTGGAGACCTTCGCCCGTGTGGTAAAAAATATGTAATTTGCACAATCAATCAGAAACAATATAACCATGCAGATCAATCAAATCAATATAGCCATTGTGGGAGGAGGAAATCTCGGCAAATCAGTGGCTGAAGGTTTTCTGAAAGCCGGTATAGTTCCTTCACGAATCGTGGTGTCACGCAGGCGTGTGCATTTATTGGAAGATCTCCAAAGCAAGGGTGTCCGCATTGAAAAAGAGAATGTCAAGGCCGTTTCCGGTCAGGATGTGATTATTCTTGCGGTCAAACCCTATCAGGCTATAGAATTGCTCAAGGAATTAAACCCAGTTCTGAAACCCGGCCAGATAATACTATCCCTGATGACCGGTATGTCGCTGGCCGAGTTAAACCAGCACGTTCCCGAAGGGGTTCTTGTTTTCAGGGTTATGCCCAACACAGCAGTGGCTTTGCAAGAATCCATGACCTTGATTGCTTCCCCCAATTGTGATCCGGCAGTGCAGAAACTTGTGGGAGATCTTTTTGAGACGCTCGGGAAGGTTATTTTTATCAATGAAGAGCTGATGGCAGCAGCCACCGTACTCGGCGCATGCGGAATCGCTTTTGCACTGAGGTTTATCCGGGCTGCCATTCAAGGGGGAGTGGAGATTGGTTTTGGAGCCGATGTGGCCCAGCAAATTGTAGCGCAAACAGTGAAAGGTGCGACGGAATTAATCCTGCAAACCGGCCGCCATCCCGAACAGGAGATCGACAAGGTAACTACCCCGAAAGGAATTACCATTTCCGGTTTGAACGAAATGGAGCACCAGGGATTCTCTTCGGCATTGATCCGGGGATTGCTGGTATCTTACAACAAGCTGAACAACAGTAAATAGTGGAGAGTTGAAAGTGGAGAGTTGAGAGTTGAGAGTTGAAAATATTGGACTCAAATTGCAATATGATGAAGTGTTTTATGAAAACGATCATTAGTTTTGTGTTTACATGCAAGCATGAAAATTGACATATTAAACTCTCAATTCTCAGTTTTCAACTCTCAACTCTCAGTTCTCAACTTTCAACTTAATAGTTATGGAACAACAAATTTTGGAGATCGCCGACCGTCTCAAAGCCATGCGGGAATCATTGGAGATTACGATCGATAAGGCCGCTCAAACTTGCGATACTTCTGTTTCTGAGTATTTGAAATACGAAAGTGGGGAAGCTGATATTCCGGTTAGCATACTCCACCGGATGGCCAAACATTTTGGCTTCGACATCACAACGTTACTTACAGGTGAGCAGCCTCACGTACGTACCTACGAACTTACCAGGAAAGGTAAGGGAGTTGTCGTTCAGCGGAGGCGGTCGTACAACTACGAATCGTTGTCACCAAATTTTGTGAATAGAAAGGCAGAGCCCTACTACGTTATCGTTGAGCCAAAGGAAGATCCCGAAATGACCGTCAATGCCCACCCCGGACAGGAATTTCATTATATGCTGGAAGGGCAGATGAAACTTTGTGTGGGTGAAAATGAACTCATCCTTAATCCCGGCGATTCTGTCTATTTTGATTCTGCCATTCCGCATGGTATGCAGGCGATGAATGGAAGGGTGGCACGGTTTTTGGCGATAGTTCTTTGAAGAATTACAAATTAAAGATTACAAATTACGAATTGTTGGCTTTTGTTCATAAGATCCTTTGTGAAACCTTTCTGAGAACCTTGGTGACCTTAGTGGTGAGTTTTAAAATTTAAACACGAAGGACGCAAAGGATGACACGAAGGTGTTATGTTTGAAAAATAAAGCATAAGCTAAAGTTTATTAAATTAAGTTTTGAATTCAGTATT
>Ga0265297_10002272_pt1 | contig 39989 bp, 55 predicted proteins | sample Munlanlwell13791_FD_192502 | JGI IMG/M metagenome (GOLD analysis project Ga0265297, IMG submission 192502) | Leachate microbial communities from a municipal landfill in Southern Ontario, Canada - Leachate well 137-91 | ecosystem: Engineered > Solid waste > Landfill > Unclassified | place...
CCTTTGCGCGGGGTTTCGCATTTCTTGAAGGGAGTCCTGCAAAATGATAACTAAGCCGAGAAAGCCGACTGAGCTTAAAATATTGGAAGGGAATCCTGGCAAGCGCAATTTGCCTGTTAATGAGATAAAACCTATACCGATAGCGGATAATTGTCCGGATTGGTTCAACGATGACGCAAGGGAAGTGTGGAATAAATATACTGAGATGTTGGAGCGGCTTGGATTGCTGACAGAGGTTGACGGACTCGACTTTCAGAATATGTGCGTGGCGGCGGCTGACATAAAGAAGCTGACGATAGACATAAACGAGAACGGGCATACATTCCAGACAGTCAACGGGGTATGGATGGCAAGGCCGGAAGTCAATGCAAGGAACTCAGCGATTAAGCTGGTTACAACTATAACGGGGAAATTCGGGATGTCGCCGTCTGATAGGGTGGGATTGGTGTCGGCGAAAGCGGAAGGACAGGAAAGTGAGATGGAAAGGCTGTTGAAGAAATGAACACAAAGCTGCTGGGGAAACAGCGGGCGCAGGATGCGATCAATTTCATACAGTTGCTCAAACATACCAAAGGGACATGGCATGGAACTGACTTTGCCCTGCTTGATTGGCAGAAGGAAATCATATCCGATGTATTCGGCACGCTGAAACCTGACGGTTACCGCAAGTATAATACGGCATATATAGAGATACCGAAGAAGAATGGCAAGGCATTAGCCATTGATACGCCGATTCCTGTGCTTGATGGTTGGAAGGAAATGAAGGATGTCCGGATAGGCGATATATTATTTGACGAATACGGCAAGCAATGCAGTGTAATTGAAACGACAGATATAATGTTTGGTCATCAATGTTATGAGATAGCATTTTCAGACGGGTCGAAAATAACAGCCGATGCGGATCATAAATGGAAAACACTGTGCTATAAAACGGGCAGGAAAAACGGCAAGCGGTTTCATGAGGATGATTATTTACATACGACAGAAGAATTGTATAAAACATTATGGGCTAATAGACCATATGACTTGCGGAATAATTTAATATGCAGAAACCATAGAATCAAGGTTGCCGATTCATTGATTACAGATAGTAAAGAATTGCCGATACATCCCTATGTATTGGGCATATGGCTTGGCGATGGCAAAAACGATTCAGGTTCATTTACCTGTGGATATGGTGATTTACAGATAATCGATGAAATCATGAATACGGGTTTGGAAGTGCATGAATATAAGACGAGTAATAAAAACAGCGGACAATTCAGATTGGGTAATGGCGATAGGAAACAGAAAGCGCGAAATATATCAATACAGGCTAAATTAAGGGAAATGAATCTTCTGGATAATAAACATATACCAGGCCAATATTTAAGGTCATCAATTGAACAAAGGATAAATCTGTTACAGGGTTTGATGGACAGCGATGGTTATGTATCAAAAGAGGGACAATGCGAATATACAACAATCGATTATAAATTAGCGGAGGATGCTGTTGAACTCATAAGAAGCTTGGGAATGAAAACTAAAATCACAACAAAGACAGCGACCCTCAACGGGAAGGAATGTGGAAATAAATACAGGATTCAGTATTGGGCTTTCAGTGATATTCCTGTTTGCAAATTGGAAAGAAAAAGAACCAGGCAAAAGGCAAAACCAAATAAGGCAACGAGAACAGAATATATACAGATTGTAAACATATTGCCGGTTGAATCCGTTCCCGTTAAATGCATACAGGTTGATTCGCAAAGCAATATGTATCTGGCTGGTAAATCGATGATACCCACACATAATTCGGAGCTTGCGGCAGCGGTCGCCTTATATCTTCTATGCGCTGATGGGGAATGGGCGGCTGAGGTTTACGGCTGCGCGTCGGACAGAGGGCAGGCAAGCATAGTATTCGATGTTGCGGTGGATATGGTAGACCAGAATGAATATCTGCGTAAAGTGGTCAAGCCGATATTGTCAATCAAGCGATTGGTGTTTATGCCAAAAAAGAGTTTTTATCAGGTATGCAGCGCGGAGGCATACACGAAGCACGGATTGAATGTTCACGGGGTAGTGTTTGACGAATTGCATGCGCAGCCGAACAGGGAATTGCACGATGTAATGACAAAGGGATCGGGCGATGCCAGGATGCAGCCGCTATATTTCGAGATAACGACAGCCGGCGATGATCCCGACAGGACATCGATCGGGTGGGAAATGCATCAGAAGGCATACGATGTCATTCATAAGACAAAGCATATACCGAACTTTTACGCAAAGATATACGGCGTTGGCGAGAATGACGATTGGACAGATGAGCGTAATTGGATAAAGGCTAATCCGAGCATCGGGCATAATTTGAGGATAGACACGATAAGGGATGCATTTATCGAAGCGCAGCAGAGTGAAGCAGACGAGCGGTCATTCAGGCAGTTGCGCTTGAATCAGTGGGTAAAGACGAAATCGGCTAAATGGGTGAACCTTGACATATGGGATAAGAACGGCGGCATAGTGGTTCCGGAGGAACTTGAAGGGCGAAAATGTTACGGTGGCTTGGACTTATCAAGCAAAATGGACTTGACCGCATTCGTGCTTATATTCCCGCCGCAAGATGAAACAGAAAAGTATCAGGTATTGTCATACTTCTGGATTCCTGAGGATAACCTGAAAGAACGGGTAAAGCGCGATTATGTTCCATATGACAAATGGCTGAAACAGGGCGACATCATGGCGACACCCGGGAATGCGATCGATTACAGATTCATACAGAAAACTATCATCGACTTAAAAGATAGGTTTGACATATTGGAAATAGGCTTTGACCCGTGGAATGCTCAGCAGACGGCGACTGAATTAATGGATGCGGGCTTGGAAATGGTAGAAGTGCGGCAGGGTTATAAGAGCATGTCGCCGCCGATGAAGGACATGGAGGCGTTATTGCATTCGCACAGGTTCAATCACGGCGGCCATCCTATACTTCGATGGAACTTTGGCAATCTGGAAGTGAAACTTGACGAGAACGACAACATAAGGCCGGTAAAGGGAAAGGCAAGCGACAGGATTGACGGCATCGTTGCGATGATAAACGCGATGGCAAGGGTCATAAATGCAGAGGATCCGACTTCTGTTTATGAGGAAAGAGGTGTTATTTCCTTTTGAAAAAGGTTGAAAACGATGAAAATAAAGGCAAAAATCGTAATATTTTCGCAATATTACCCGATATATTGATGATAATCGGGTTTATTTCGGTTGCATACGGGTTATGGCAGATATATCAGCCTGCAATGTTCATTATATGCGGTGCATTGGTCATACTTCTTGGATATCCGAGAAAGGCGGTGAAATAATTGGGCATCATAACTGACCTTATAGAGAAGCGCGGTTCACAGATGAAAACTGACTATGATTCAGGGCAGTGGCCTTCATTGACCAAATATATGACAAAGGAATCCATGTCAGGCGTTGCTTTGAGCGAACAATTGGCAATGAATTATATAATCGTGTATGCATGCGTGCGCCTGCTGTCTGAAACGATAGCATCATTGCCGCTTCTTACATATAAGCGCATCAAGGGCGGCGGCAAGGAACGCGCTCCCGATTATCCGGCATATACCTTATTGCATGATAAGCCGAATCCCGTGATGACATCATTCAATTACAGGCAGAAGCAGATGGTCGATTTGCTGTTATGGGGCAATTCTTATTCGCAGATAGTGAAGAACAACGCGCAGAATGTAACGGAACTGTGGCCGCTTGAACCGGACAAGATGCTCATCAGGGGAACAGTGCAAGACCATGTATATATATACAAACCTGACACCGATGCTGAAACGATATTCCAGAGCAATGAGATTCTGCATATACCCGGGCTGTCCTTTGACGGATTCATCGGTTACCCGCCGCTTACGATTATGCGTGAGGCGGTCGGGCTTGGCATCGCGCTTGAAAACTTCGGCGCAACATTCTTCCGCAACGGCACGAACATTGGCGGCATCGCGCAGCATCCGAAAGCACTCGGCGAGAAAGCCCGCAAATTCCTTGAAGAATCCCTTATGAAGAAAACAGGCGTGGGAAACAGCAACAGCCTGCTTATCCTTGAAGAAGGCATGACATACCAGAAGATAGGCATTCCGCCGGAAGATGCGCAATTCCTTGAAACTCGGCGATTCCAGGTTACTGAGATTGCGCGGTTCTTTAATGTGCCGCCGCATATGGTGGGCGACTTGGAGCGGTCAACGAATAATAACATAGAGGAACAGGCGATTGAGTTTGTCGTATATACATTGAGGCCGTGGCTTGTCAGGATCGAGCAGGAATACTGCAAGGATATCATTCCTGACAAAGATAAGCCGAAGTATTATGTTGAGCATCTTGTGGATGGGCTGCTGAGGGGAAATATCGAGAGCAGGTCGCGCGCGTTGCAGATACAGCGGCAGAACGGCATCATCAATGCTGATGAGTGGCGCGAGATTGAAAACAAGAATGCTATACCTGACGGATCGGGCAAAATCTATCTGGCGAATTCGGCAATGCAGCCGGTTGACAAATTGGGCGAAAATCAAGAATCAGGAGGTGAACCAAATAATGGAACAGGAAATGGAACGGCGAATATTACCGATTCAGGAAATGGAAATACGGAAGATTGAGGATAAAAGCATAATCGGCGGGTATGCGGCAAAATTCGAGCAGTTATCCGAGCCGTTATGGGGATTCCGCGAAAAGATAAGACCAGGCGCATTTGCGAAATCCTTATCCGAGCGGAATGTCATCGCATTCTGGAATCATAATACGGATATGGTTCTCGGCAATACGGAAAGCAATACGGCAAAGGTGTGGGAAGATGAAATCGGCCTGCGGTTTGAGGTCGAGCTGCCGGACACGACAGCGGGGCGCGATGCGATGACGCTTGTCCAGCGCGGCGATGTGAAGGGCGTATCATTCGGATTCAGGACAAGAGTCGATGAATGGGATGAATCAGACAAGAACAATGTAATCCGGACTTTGGTTGATGTGATGCTGTATGAGGTCAGCCCAACCGCAATGCCGGCATATCCGCAGACGAATGTCGCGGCGAGGTCGATTCAGGACATCTATGAGGAACACAAGAAGGATGTTGAGGAAAGCAGGAAGAGGCAGTGTGAAACCCGTGATCGAGCGGCTAAAATCCGCCAGAATCAAATAATAATAGCAGGATTGGAGGTAAAGCAATTATGACATTACAGAAAAGCAAGGAACAGCTGGTCGACCTTCAAGGCAAAGCTTCTGCAATAGAAGCCACTGCCGCGAAGGAGGAGCGCGACTTGACCGAAGCGGAAAAGGCCGACTTTTCGGCTATCATGAATGAGTTTGACGGGCTTTTGGTCGAGATCAAAGATATCGAATCGCGTTCTGCAAGATTGGCAAGCGCAACTGACTACTTGAACGCGCCTGCCAGCATGCCTGTTGCCGCAAAGCAGCAGATACCGGAACAGAAGTCGTCAAAGAGAGGCACATTCGAAGATATGTTCGACTGCCTCAGGGCTTCAAAGTGGCCGAATGAATACCGCGCACAGAACATGACGGACGCCATCTATGGTGGATATCTCGTTCCAGAGGTATTCGTTCCGACCATGAAGATGATCGGGTTTGAACCGGCCATAATCAGACCGAGAGCGACTGTCATACCGGCAGGGTCGCCGCCAGACGCGAAAATCAACATCCCTGTGCTTAATCAGGGGGCTAATGGCGAATTCGCTGGCGTTGCTGTAACCTGGGTTGCAGAGGGCGGGTCAAAGACCGCGACAACCGCGCTGATAACCGAGCTGGAACTCGAACCGAAGGAAGTTTGCGCATCCATGAACATCACGGATAAACTTCTGAGGAATGCTCCGCAATCAGCCGGAATGTTCGAAGGATTGCTGCGCGGCGCATTGACCAGGGCAGAGGAAGCAGCATTCATCAATGGTAATGGTGTCGGCAGGCCGCTTGGAGTTATGCAGACGGCATGCCATATCACCGCGACCAGAACATCGGCAACATCCATCAGCTTTGCGGATATCCGCGGCATGATGGGCAGCCTTATCGCATCGAGCTGGAATAATGCGGTATGGATTGCCAATGTGTCAACACTGCCGCAGCTCATCGCATTGGCTGACGCGGTCGGCAACAGCATCTACATCCAGGGCGACATCACGAAGCAGATACCTGCATCCCTGTTCGGATTGCCGGTCATATTTACCGGACTGACACCGACACTCGGAAGCAAAGGCGATTTGATACTTGCCGATTTGAGTTATTACCTTATCAAAGACGGCTCCGGTCCTTTCGTTGCTGCTTCACCGCATGTCTATTGGACCACGAATGTCACAGTAGTAAAAATCTTCTCGAATGTCGATGGCGACTCATGGGTGTCCGACGAGCTTCTGCTTCAAGACGGCAGCACGCTTGTCAGCCCGTTTGTCGTTCTCGAATAAGGGGGGTGAGCTGAATGTCGGTAACTCTTAATAAGGAAATCAAAGTTGATGCGGCTATATGGCCGGCGGCAGTATCATCCAATGGCTCGACATCCTTATATTTCGACATGAGGGATTATAGCCAGGCGCTGTTTGTCTGGACTGTTATCCTTCATAGCGCGGGATGCACGACCACATCAACGGGAACTGTGTATCAGGCAAAGAACGGCAGCGCCTTGACATCAGCGGCAGGATTGGCCAGCTCAACGGCTATCCTGACGGCATCCGCAAAATATTCGCAGCTTACCATTACTGTTCAAACAGCCGTGGCAGAATCCGACAGTTTTGACATCACGACATACGACAGATACGGAACCGCACTGACAGCGTTGACTTATACGCTGACTGCATGCGGCACGACTGCAACAGCAACGATAACCAGGGGCATCATAATGGGAACAGCAGGCGGTACCGCGTCATTCTCAACAACGATGACCTATATGGCCACGGCTATCAATGGTTCAACGGGATCTGTCGGATTATTCGCTACTGCGACTACAACGACAATCACATTGCGCGGACTGAACGGCGGTGACACAGTATTCCTGTTCACTGCCAGCAATACGACAAACTTCACGATCACAAATGCTTATGTAATGGGCATGATCGAAGTGCATGCGGGCAAACTGACTTCATCCAGCGGATTTACTCATCTGGCATTGAATGTCGTCAACGAATCTGCATATTACACATCGGCAGTCTGCATCCGCGGCGGAACAAAGAGAAAGACGAACTACAATCAGGTTGCTATTGATACAGAGTTAATCTGACGAATCATCTGGCGATGGGGAGCGGTTAAATGCCGCTTCCCTGAACCAAAACAGGGGGAAATGGGTATGCAAAGCAGAACGGAAATCATACTTGAAACAGAAAATAACAAAGGGAAAATCAGCATATTATTCAATGGGAAACCTATACCGCATCTTTACGGGTATAAATTGATACATGACAGCAGGGCGGGCGTGTTGGAATTCAAAGGGAAAAGGCTTGCGCTTGACGAATACGGCCAATTCTTCGTCATGCCTGAAAGCAAGGGAACGACAGCGGAAGAAACCGCAACAGAGGAAATAGACATGCTGCAATATTTAAGCGATGAATATCAAGTCAGGGAACATATAAACCAGAGCCACAGGGATATCAACTTTGGATTGAAGAATGTCAGGGAAACATCGATATTTAATGCCAAACAGATGATAGCTAAAAGATTGGGGTGATATGAATGTCAGTAACATTCAAAGACGAACTGCATTTATACGGGGAATCGACAGACCTGAAACCGACTACAAGCATCAAGACGGGCGCGGAGTTTGAGGAAAACGACACGCATATCGTGTATTACTACACAGGGTCGGCATGGAAACGACAGGCAATCGGCAGGGTGCAGGCTATGCCTTACTTATATGACATATCAGAGGGTAATGTGCCGAATCATTATGCATGGACTAAAATGGGCGTATATAGCGCATGCGGCACAACTGATATCGACTTGTGGGAAGGCGGCGCGGCTTATACATGGCTGACTGCGGCACAGACATTATCAGTGGTGTCAACGCAGGCGGAAGATGCGGCGGCAGGTTCAGCAGGCAGAACAATATACATCAATTACCTTACATCGGCAGGAATCACAGGCAGGGAAACAGTCACATTGACAGGCACAGCCGCAGTCACAACTACAAACACCATGTATAGGATAAACAGCGTGGTGCTTGCATCGGCAGGAGCGGTGGGCGCTGTTTCAGGCACAATAACAATATCCAAAACAGCAGGCGGAACAGGCATCGCATTTATAAGTCCTGGATTGACGCGGAGCAGGATGGCGATATACCAGGTGCCGACAGGGTGGGAACTGTATATCACAAGCGTGACATACGGATGCCATAGCGCGACAAAGGGATTGCGGTTTATTACACGCGCGACATGGGATGCTGATAATTCGGCGGCAACCACTTTCTTTTTGCCGTATGCAGATATTGCAATGGCGAATGGCTCATTACAGCGAGAACTTGAAATACCGACTAAACTTCCGGCAGGCACAAGGCTGAAAGTATCAACAGTTGCCGATGCCGCAGGCGCATATGGCACTATTACATTGCGCGGATGGCTTGAAGCAGTCTGATGAGGTGGTGAGAGCATGGCAGGCATAATGTTAAAGATATATTCTGCGGCATCGACCGAACTCGTAACGGCAACGGAGGTCAAGGAACATCTGCGGCTTGATTCCACGAGCCTGTCAAGCAATATAACGACTGTTCAGGTGGTGCTTGGCGGCTATCATTCGATAACAGCCAACCTGACAAGCTCCGGCACAGACATAAGCGGATATAACGCCATGATGGAATTGCAGTCATTCGTCAATAGTGCCGGCTCGACTGTGGCCTGCAAAATTCAGGAATCAGACGACAATACCACATACACCGATTGGACAGGCGGCGCCTTTACCGATGTTACCACGGCGAATGATACGGCGGTGCAACAGATAGAATATACAGGTGTCATGCAATACATCAGGCCGTATATCTCAGTGTCGGGCGGAGAATCCAATTTCGCCGTCAATGTGATAAAGCAGACGCCGTATTCAAGCGAGGATTCATACATCGAAAGCCTGATATCACGCGCGCGCCTGTATGCGGAAAGGTATCAGAGAAGGTCGCTTGCAGTGTCTACTTATGACGCGTTCCTTGACGACTTCCCGACAGAGAACTGTATCAAGCTGCCGCTTGCCGCTCCGATGGCGAGCGTGACAGCCGTGACATCTGTGACATATGAGGATTCATCGGGAACGACATCGACATTCACAGCATCGACTTCCGGCTATTATGTGGATTATAACAATGAGCCTGCAATGGTGGTATTGAGTTATGGCTGCACATGGCCGAGCTTCACACCGAAACCGACTAATGCTGTAAAGATACGATATCAGGCTGGATATACCACGCTGCCGGAAGATACGAAGCATGCGATAATCATGCAGGCGGCGGCATATTACACTTACCGCGACACGGCTATACCTGCAGACTTGCAGGATTGCATCAATAACCTTCTCGAAAATGACAGGATCGGAGGGTGGACTGACTGATGGAAGCATTGGCCGGTGAAATGAAAAACAGGCTGCTGTTTCAGAAAAGGGCGCGGGCGACAAACAGCATGGGCGGCTATATCGACACATGGTCAACGCTATGCACTATTTGGGGCAGGTATCGGCAACTGACAGGCAGGGAAGCGATATTGCAGCAGCAGCTGAATCCGCTTGTGACAGTAGAGGTCATCATCAGATATAGGACAGACATCAATACTGACAGGCGGCTTTATTACATGAATAAATACCACAATATAATCAGCGTCATAGACATAAATAACCGGCATGAGCATTTGAGGCTGTTATGCGAGGAGCGGCAAAGTGACCAATAACGGATTCAAGTATGAATCACATATGCCGAAGGTGAAATATGCGCTTGAAGAATATGAGCGAGCCGCATTGAAGGAAGTCGGCCAGCTTGTGGCAAGGGCGACAAGAATGAATATCGATGCGAAGCTGGAAAGGTTCACAGGCGGACTGCGGAAGAATGTCAGGTATTTCATCAGGCGCAAGACTAAATCGGTAGAGATAGGCATCAGGAGCAGCAAGGATTCATTTTATGCGGCATTCGTGGAGCTCGGACATAGGTATATACCGAAAGGGTCATACTATAACGAGAAAAAGGGCAATGTGCATACTGTTCAAAGGATAGCCGGAACAAACATAAGGGATTGGAATAAGAAAACGCTGATATCGGAATTCGGCGGGCGCAATGTTCCGCCGCATCCTTATTTAGTGCCGGCAGCAGAAAACAACATCGCACAGATACGGGCGATAATAGCGAAGCATATGAAGGGAATGAACGGCGATGGACAGCCGCCGAAAACAGATGGCGACAGGGTGATGGCATGAATGTTATCAATATGAAGAAGATGATATGTACATTCCTGGCGACAGTTGCGGATCGCGTATATGACAATTGGGTGCGGCCAGGAACAAAATATCCATATGTGACATATACGCTGTCAAGCTCGGCGCGTGATGAAAATATGGTCATGGAGCGGTTCATGCTCGATGTTGACATATGGGACAACGATCCGCTTGATACCACGACATTGGAAACATTGACGGGAACGATTGACGGCAACGGGTCAATCACATCAGCGTCAGGACTTCACAGGAAACACTATTATGTGTCCGGCACTCTTGCGGCGGACAGTTACAGGGAGGCGAGAATGGACATACCTGATGAAGATACCAACATCAGGCACAGGCGATTGAGATATGAGATACTGACATACTTATAAATGGGAGGAAGTATGAAAAAGTTAGCAATGGTAGGATTCGCAGGAAGTTATGACGAGGCGCCTTATGGTGATGATACTTTTGAGATTTGGACAATGAATAGCATGTATAACTTTATACCGCGATATGATGTGCTGTTCGATATACACGACATAGGGGAAATACAGAAAAGGGTGCAAAAACCCGATGAGCCGAATCACTATGAAACATTAAAGAAGTTGACTAAACCTATTTACATGCAGAGGCAATTTGACGAGATACCGGCAAGCGTAGAATTTCCATTAACCGAATTGGTTAATAAATATAAGATACAGCCGATGGGCGACAAGTTTTTTGCAACATGCACAGTATCACATATGCTTGCGCTGGCTTACGATATGGGATATGAGGAAGTGCATCTATATGGGATTGATGAGGCGGTTGACGGCGAATATGTTGATGAAATGCCGAGCGTGCTTTATTGGCTGGGGATGTTGGCAGGGAAAGGCGTTAAACTGTTCATAAGCCCGCACAGCCCGCTCATGAAAGGATATTGGGTATATGGGTATGAGGATAAACCGAAGAAGCAGCATGTTGACTTCCTGGAACACGAACTGAACCGCGTGCATGAGATAGAAGCAGAAGCATTAAGAAAACAGCAGGCATATCATGACGAGCAGATGAAATGTGTCGGGGCGGCGGCGATTGTGGAGCATTTGCTAAAACTTGAAACAAAGATATGAGGTGATCATATGACAAAAACGGAATTCAACAAGAAGATGGACAAGGTAATCGATGATATGACAAAGAAGCACAGTTTAACAAAGCATCGCCTGCTGAATTATGGCGGCATGATCGGGGCGGAATTCCAGGAGCGTATCAAGGCATTGAAGCAGGATGACAATTTCAGCATCTTGTTTGATGAATACATAGCGGAAAGGAGTGATACATAATGGCGGCAGGCGATATTATTCTCGGTGACGGAGTATTCGCTATCGGGTGGACAACGAGCCAGACTGTCGATGTCGCGCTCACAAGGGGCGGCGGAACATTCTCGGTCGAGCGCGAATACAGGCAAATTGAAGCTGACGGCGACTACGGACCCGTCAAAGACCGCATACGGCTTATCAGGTCGGTGGCTAAATTAAATATGAAGTCATTGCAGATATTGCCTTATGAGATGGATTCATACTTCCCTGGTTTGACGACAACGATGACGGCTGCTTTGACTGCCGGCACAACCGCGACAGTGACAGGTCGGTCGCTGACCACGAATGTCACGACAGAGGACTGCGGCGTCTGTTCATGGACAGGCTATACCAAAGCAAGAACGAAAGTCTATATCGAATTATCGCAGGCGATAAACCTTGAAAATATAAACTTCGCGATGGTCGATAAGGAAGAACTTTTAAATGAGTTGACTTACACGGCGGCATTCCAGACAAGCACGCGCAACACGGAGCCGTGGAAAATCATGTTTACTGCTGAATAATCTGAGAGATAAGGAGGAATGAATCATGGCTGCAAGCGATATCATATTAGGCGATGGCGTATTTACCATCGGAGCGACAACCACTGCTACGGCGATAGCCTTAACGCGCGGCGGCGGCACATTTACAGTTGAAAGAGAATATCGCCAGATCGAGGCTGACGGCGATTATGGTCCTGTCAAGGATAGGATCAGGCTGGTGAGGTCAGTAGCGAAGCTGAATATAAAATCACTTGAATGGCTGGCTGACAAGTCGCAGGATTATTGGCCGTCAATTACGGCGACTGTCACAGCGACACTGACCGCAGGAGTGACGGCGACAATCACAGGGCGCGGGCTGACGACCAATATAACCACGCAGGACTATAATGTGGTCACATGGACAGGCTATACGCGCGCGCGGACAAGCGTATTCATCCAGATTGACAATGCAATCAATTTGGAAAACATCAATTTCAGCATGGTGGACAAGGAAGAGATGCTGAACGACCTGACATTCACGGGCGCTTATGCCGCGGCAACACGAAATACAGAGCCGTGGAAGGTCATATTCTCAAGCACATCGACTTGATAATGGATAGGGGAGGAAATACCGATGGAGGAGCGGAAACTGCGTGAACTCGTAACAGGCGATATTTTCAAGATGTCGCGGATATTACAGATATTGAATTTGAGCATGGACTTCAAGGGCAAGGAGCAGGAGCAAGTAGGCGGCGAGCTTATGATGGCTATTGCCGCGAACCTGCACAAAGCCGAAAATGAGATTGCTGAATTCATCGGCGACCTTGCCGGCATTACGGCGCAGGAATTCAAGGAACTGCCGATTGACGAATCGATGAAATTGCTTGCAGGATTCAAAGACTTAAAAGGCGTGAGGGATTTTTTCAGGTTAGCAGGTCGGTCGATGCAGTAAAATCGATTGACCTGCTCCTGCATAGGTATGGCGGGAATTTGTCTTTTCTCATGGGGCTTGATTGGCGTTATGGCTTTGACATAATCGCCGAAGCTCACGGCAAAGTAAACGAAGATAAAGCATGGAATCTGTATATTTCTAAATTCCCGCTTATGAATGCAGATAGTTATATGTCATTCGAGGATTTTTATGCGGAATTGAGAGGGCAGCCGGAGCAGGAAATACAGATTAAGGATAGCAAAGATTTACTTGCCGTAGCGCATGACATACGCTCACAGATCGAGAACCAGAGGCGGTGACGCGATTTGCAGATATTCAAGATGTTCGGCAGCATATTCATAAATGATTCAGATGCCATAAGGTCACTCAACAATGTCGATAAAAAAGCGCAATCGACAAGCGCGAAGCTCGGCGAAATGGCTAAAAAGGTGGCGAGCTGGGGCAAGTCTATTGCTCTCATGGGCGCGACTGCGGCGGCAGGTATTGCGGTCGAAGCTATACGAAACACTGTCGCATTGGGCGACCAGCTTATGGACTTGAATGCGAAAACAGGCATCAGCATATCGCAACTTCAATCGCTCAAATATGTGTCGGAACAGACAGGCGCAAATTTTGAATCGGTGACGCAATCGGTCGGTCGCCTTATCAGGTCGATGGCAGCTGCCGATAAGGGAACAAAAGCGCAGGTTGAAAGTTTCCAGAAACTCGGCGTATCGATATATGATGCGACAGGGAACCTGAAATCGACAGATGAATTTTTGCCGGAAGTGTTGCGGTCATTAAGCGAAGTCGGGAACGAAACAGAACGCGATGCAATAGCAATGGATATATTCGGGCGGTCGGCATTGGAACTCGCGCCGCTCATGCAGCAGGGCGAAAACAGCATTGATGCTTTGACGCAGAAATTCAGGGAATTGGGGCTTGAAATAAGCGAGGACACGATAAGGGCGGCTGACAAATTTGCCGACAGCATGAAAACATTGCGGGCGGCATTCACTGCCATATTCGCGGAAATAGCGACTGAACTATTGCCCGCATTGCAGAGCATAGTCGATTTTGTCATTGAGAATAAGGATGTATTTATCGGCATAGCAGGCGCGATTGCGGATTCACTGAAAGCGATAATAATCGTCATTGACGGCATAATTGACGGGCTTAAAAGGCTTGCCAATTATGAAGAATGGTTGCAGGGCAAGAATGAGGAATATTTCAACTCAATGAAAAACACCATGCTCGACTACGGCAAGGAAGTATATGACGAACAGAAGAAAATACTTGATGACAGCATTGACCTGAACCAGAACGCACTCGATAAGAAACTGACTGCCATCAATGACGCATACGACAAGGAAATCGCAGGCGCTTCAAATGTTGAATCGAAACTGCGGAAAAACCTCGACAATCAAAGCAGGGCATACGACAAGGCGCATCGCAAGCGCATGGACATGATGGATGAGGAATACAAGCGCAGCATCGGTTTGATTGACGATGAAACAGAGAAAAAGGTCAACGCGATCGAAGCGGAAATAGACGCTATCGATGAAAAGGAAGAAGCCGATAAGATTGCTGACCTGCAAAATAAGATAGCAAAGACAAGGAATTTCACAAGGCGGCAGGAATATATAAAGGAACTTGCCGAACTCGAAAAGCAGGATAGGATAGATAACCTTAACGATGAAAAGGACAAGATTCTGGAAAGCGCATCAAATCAAAAAGATGCCTTGCAGGAAGAATATGAGAAAAAGAAGAAGATAGAAGAAGATAAATACGACGCGACAAAAGAATCATTCGATAAACAGAGGGATGCGCTTGACGGATATTCTGAAAGTTATATCGCAAGGTTGAAGGTTGAACGCGATGCGAAAATCAAGGCTGAAACAAAGAAATTGCAGGCAACAGTAGACGCATTGAAAAAAGAGAGGGAACAGCTCAAAAAACATTATGAAGAACAGAATAAAACCATAGAGAAAAATTATTCGATTCAACTGAAAAGCGCTAAGTATTTTGAATACCAGAAGGAAATACAGCGGCTTGAATTCGAGATTAAAAGCACGATGCCAGGAACCGCGGCGTCAATCCCGACTATAAATAGATATAACCAACTCAAAGCGGAATTCGAGAAATTCAAACAGGGATTGCCAGAGGGCGCATACGGGGCATTCGCATCAGGAACTAATTATGTGCCGATAACAGGGCAATATCTTGTAGGCGAGCGCGGGCCGGAGAAGGTCATGCTTCCGCAGGGCAGCAAGGTTATACCGAATGAGAAGCTGTCGGCATCGCCTGCCGTCAGCATCAATATCAATAATCCTTATATCATGGATGATTACGGCGTGAATAAACTGCTTGACCGCATGATGCAGAGATTGAGGGTGCTGGGGGTGTATCCGAAATAATGGCTGTTCAACTCCTGATTAACGCTGTCGATAAATCGGATAACATAGCAAAAAACAGCCTGCGGATCGTGAATCAATCTGACAACAGGCAATCGCTCAATATCACGCTGAACTGCAAGGCGAATGATTATATACCGCTGATCGGGCAGGATATCGTCATAAAGAAAACGGCGGCAGGAACTGTTCTATTCGGCGGCTGTATTAAGGAAATCAGAAAACAGAAACAGGAGCCGATGCAGGGATCTGATTCATATATCGAGGTTGATGTGTCCTCAGACGGGTATAACCATATACCGGCCAGAAGAACGATATCACAGAATTATACTTCCAATGAAACAGGGAATATCGTGTCGGCCATGCGGACAATCATGAGCGGTGAAGTAATAGGACTTGGCAATATTACCGCTGGCATAACTATTGATAACGAGTATTACTCGATAGAGTGTCAGTCTATAAAGGAAGTATTAGATAACCTTGCTGAAATATCGGGCTGCAAATGGTATATCGACAGCACAAAGGCGCTCAATTTCGTATCAGAGGACACTGTTACAACGGCGGCGCATACGATAGCGGAAGGTGGCGCATTTACCGACTTTCATAATCTTGTATGCGTTGAGCAGTTGGATAATTACTGCAACAAGGTATTTGTCACGGGGAATATAGATTCAGACGGCAATCTGCTGTATGTCACGGCATCAAACACATCAGATATAACGGCGAGGGCGGCGATAGAGGGAACGGCGAACAGCACGGGCGTATATGGCATTGTGCTGTCAGATGCGAATATAGACACATTGACGGCGGCATCCACTGTTGCCGATAATTACCTGAAAAAATACAGCATTGACCCACAGGAGATATCATTCGGTTCATATCAGACGGATTGGGCGGCAGGAACGCAGATATCCATTGACTTGCCTGTGTTCGGTATGACAGCGGCTATAACCGCGCTGATAGAGGAAGTTACTATTACGCAGGAAGAAACCAACCTGCTGAAATCGACAGTGAAATGCACGAGAAGGAACAGCGCTAATTTCAGCACGCAGAAGTCGCAGGGCGGCGTTGAATATTTTGAACAGTTAATCAAGCAGTATACGAAGGCTGGTTCAACGAATAAGGTAACAGACGGCAGCGGCAATAATTATTATGTGGTCATATATGTGCAGGATGATGAGCCGACAGACGCGAAAGCGCATGCGGTATGGATAGATACGAACGATTTTAGCAGGTATGATGTGACGGCATTGACAACGGCAACGCTGAATGTCAGCTCAGTCGAAACTATATTCTTGTCGGGAACGGCGACATTGACGCTTCACGCAGGCACGGCGGCAGGCATAATAAAGAATTGTTACAATGTCGGGACTGCTATATGCACGCTTGCAGGGACTATAAACGGGGCGACTAATATGAAACTGTATCCAGGCGAGGGCGAAATATTGCAGACAGACGGCACTAATTGGAGGCATTGATGGGGAACGCAATATTTACAAAGGATGCATCGGCAAATTGGAATCGTGTGCGGAATGTCAGGTGGCATGACACGACGCAGTTTAACCGCGCCGATGCTGTATTCTGGGATCAGTTATGGGGATTGATAGGCACGGCTACATATACTAATAGGGATTCAGGCTCAAATTTACTGCATCCGCAGATTGCAGTCGAGGGAACAAAGATATATTATGCATGGCTGGAAGTAATGTTTTGGGATGCATTGCATGCTTCATGGCAATTGTGGACAGCATCAATGAACACAGACGGCACAGGGTGGACAGCGGTTCAAAGGACTATCGAATTGGAACATGGCGAAGATTTGGAATATATGAACATGATATCAGTGCCTGGGGATAAATTATATTTTGTCTGGAATTCGAGTCTTGCGGGCGCGCGCGAGCAATTATGGACAGGGAGCCTCACTTTTGACCTTGTCACATGGAATGCGACACAGAGGACAGCGGATGCATTGACATATTACTATTATCCGCGGTTATGCAGCGATGGCACTAATGTATATTATGTTTGGATGCAGTCTAACAATCTGGCTACTTGGGTATTGGGAACGGGCAAATTAGTCATAGCGACAGACACATTCACAAAGACAACGCAGGCGACAACAGAGATAATATATTGGCCACAAATAGCCGTTAATGATGGGGTGCTTTATTACTGTTATATTTCAATTGATACGATACCGCCAGCGACAGACTCATTCTGGACTGCGACAATGAATATTGACGGAACTGGATTTGCAGAAAGTGAGAGATTATATAGCACAACAATGGCAACAAAGATAAATCCATATATCGGTATCAATGATAATACTGTTTATTATATGTTCCACAATAGTGGCCAAATATTGGTAATGAATAAATATGTAATCGGCGGCGACTTCTCATATACCTATTATGCCAGCCCGAATGCAGTCGTGTATGTTCAATTTCAGGTATTCCAGAATTGGATATATTTCATTGGGGCGATAGGTTCAAGTTATCTGTATCTTTCATTATGCAACAAAGATGATACAGAGCGCATATATGAAACAAATCAGGGAATAATCAGTTTATATAACGCCTTATATGTGACCGATGATTATGTCTATACAGTGAATATGTATGTAGGCGCGTGGGATATCTATACAGGCAAGGTATCATCGGAGATTACGCCGATATATAAATGGAATCGGGTGAACATCTAATGGCACTATATCAGAGAAGGACTAAAACGATAACAGCGGCTTACACTGTGACCGATGCCGATGTCGGGTATATCATCATATGCAAGGCAACGGCGGCTATAACAGTAACAATGCAATCGGCAACGGGGCGCGACAACTTCTGGCTGACCTTGCAGAACATAGCGGCTGATGATGTTACTTGTGAAGGTGTCGCGATAGTTGAAGATTCATTCGCCGAGATATCCAACGATAGCGGGACTTGGGTTGTCACAAGCGCGGGATCGGGCGCGGGCGGCGGACAGACAGCCGTATTCACTAATATCGCGGTCAGCGCGAATGGGACTATCCTTGCCGACACAGCGGCTGATACCTTGCATTTTCAGGGCATCAATTATATCGAATGCTCAACGGACACAGCGACAAAGACAGTCATAATAGACTTGTCGCATATCGGGGCGACAGGCGCATTCTCGTCTATCGTGGTATCGGGGCAGAATACCATATATGCGCAAACTTCATCTGACGCGCTTGAATTCGTGGCATCGTCGAATATGACCATTACTACAGACACAGCGGCGCAGACTGTCACATTCGCATCAAGCGGCGGCGGTCAATCCGCTGTGTTTACAAGCATAGAGGTATCAGGCCAGTCTACAATATTGGCTGATACTGCCGCTGATACATTGGAATTCATTGCAGGCACGGCAATGACCATTACCACAAATACGGCGAATAAGACTGTCACATTCAACGCTGTGGCGACTGGATATGTCACTGTGGCTTTCAAGTATATAGAAGTATCAGGACAAGGAACTGTGACCGCAGACACAGCTGCAGACACCGTAGAATTGATTGCAAGCAGCAACATAACCTTGACTACGAATACGGCGAATAAAACAATAACAATTGCCGCAACTGGGGGCGGACAGTCGGCATCGTTCACATCAATATTAGTCAGCGGTCAGTCAACCATATTGGCGACAACTGCGGCGGATTCGCTTGAATTTGTCGCATCAAGCAATATCACAATAACGACAAACACATCGAATAAGACTGTAACCATTGCGGCGGCTTCGGGCGGCACATTGCCGATAGCATCGTCAGACAATTATATCTATGTCGGATATAAGTTATCGGCTACGGGAACTGTGACGATTACCGCAGGCGACACAACAGTTACAGGTAATGGCACAGCCTTTACTGCTGAATTCTCGGCAGGTGATTTTATTCAATTAGATCCGACAGGTAATGGTGAATGGCGGCAAATATCGGCGATTGCCAGCGCAACGCAATTGACGCTCGATGAAGCGGTTGAAAATGATTATGCGGCTGTAAATATATCGAAATCATATGAGGGCAACGATGCGAACAGCGGAACGGCGCAGGATTCTACCAATGCGCTGGCAACGATAACTCATGCGCTGACGCATATTGAAGCTGACAAAAATAATTCTATAGTAATAATGCCAAGAAGCTATACTGCAGAAGATACTATAACAATAGATGATAGCATAAATATGGCGGGAACAGGGATAACGCTGCAAGCTGAGGATCATGCTAATAGAGCGAATGTCAGGATTGATAGCATATTTTGCTATAATACGCATAAAATAAAGCTTTTACAATTGCGAATCGTAGATAACTTTGATGGGTATACAGGCATATATTTAGCGTATGTTCAAGAATTTGAATGCGGTTATTTATATATGGATAATGCTGATGGTAATTCGACATATGGAATTAACTGCCAAGCGTCGAATGGTAATATATATTATTCAACGATATCGCATAGGTCAACGGCATTAGAATGTTCTCAAAATGCAAAAGTCACTGTCGCCGGATGTTCTGGAACGGATAATACATTGGGATTATCAGCAAGTTATGGGGGTTTTATAAGTAGAATTCCTATTGACCAATTCGGCTCGACAACAGCCGAATCCATAACAGACGGCGGGTATATTGGTCCTTTCCCTTATTATAAAACTATCACAGCCAATTATTCATGCACATATAATAACAGCAACATATACAGCAATGAAACAGCAACGATAACTCTGCCGCCGCCGAGCGTGGAATATCAAATCAAAGTAAAGCGCATCAATGCGGTCGGCACAGCTACGATTACCAATAATGCAGGCGAAACGATAGACGGTGCGGCAAGCGTCACATTATCGTCGCAGAATGAATCAAAGACATTCGTATCTGACGGTGTCAATTGGTTTGTAACATAAGGGGGCAATAGCATGGCATATATACCTGTCGTAACAATAGCAAAGGGCGGCACAAGTCTGACGGCAGTCGCAACAGGCGGCTTGGTTGTCGCAGGGGCGAACAATGTCATGTCGGCAGTCGCGTCAACAACCAATTATACTGTCCTGCAAAATAATTCAGGCACTATCACATGGGCGGCGATAATGACATCATATTCCGCAGCAGTAACAGCCAATGTAACCATTACCGCGGCAACCACTACATCAGCGGCAACATGGTATACAGGCGCAACCATATCCAGCGTCATAGCGGGGACATATATGGCGGTCGCTCAAATTACAATTGGCAAAAATACGGCGGCGGTAACTACTTATTATGGGCGGCTATTCAATACTACTATGTCAGCGTCTTATTCATCGGGGCAACAGCATAGCCCAGCGGTCGCATATAATGCGTCAACAATACCGCTGAATGCTATATTCACTATAACGGCAACATCGTCAATAGTCATACAGGGTGCATGCACTACGGCATCAGCGCTGATATTAGCAAGGATATATACATCATCGGCGGCAGGAACTGCGGCAGGCAACACTGCATCGCATGTGGAATTGGTGCGTATACAGTGATGATGCAATATATGCCGCTGTGACCGCACAGAAGGCTCTGCAATCGATTTTAAAGCAATGGCATAATAACATACTACAACGACAAGAAAGGCGGTGCAGGAATGGCGGAATCAACGATAGTCCAGATTGCAATGTATCTCATCACTGCGGCATTCACGGCAGGGACTATCCTATGGAGGATAAGGGAGCTTGAAAAGAAGGTTGAGAAGCACAACGGCCTTGTCGAGCGTATGGTTATCGTGGAGCAATGTGCAAAAGCGCTTCATGAACGGGTTGATAACATGGAAAACGGAGTTACGCATGCAAGGTAGGAAGGGGTAATATTATGAAGATAAAATCCCTGTTGGCAGGTCCGAAATATCCGTGGGCTGATCCGAAGATATGGCTATTCGCTGAAAGTAACTGCGACTTCGACATTGACCCGAACTTTGCAGGCAGGCTTGCGGCGTTGACACAGCTCATATTCACATCGCCGCCGATGTATAGGAAGCATATCGGCGCATGGGTATATCCCTGGGCGAAAAAGGCATATTTCACATCGGGCTATCGCTCATATAATAAGCAGGCGGAATTATACAAGAAAAGCGGCGGCAGGCAAGACGCGAAAGGGAATTGGTTCGGCGGGTCCGGCATGGCGGCAAAACCAGGTAAAAGCTGGCATAATTACGGATTGGCCGTTGATGTCAGCTGGCGGTCATTGTGGCTGAAAAAGCTCGAACAATATGAAATGACGATGAACCAGGATATGCTGCGGCGATTCGGATTATATAAGCCGCTGACATGGGGCAACAATACATCGGTCATTGAGAATTGGCATATACAGCCGATAGAATTGTCCACATTAACCACAGATGAAAAACTGAAATACAGGCAACACTATATGAGCGAATATAAGAAGGGAGGCAAACCATAATGGAAGGCACACAGAGCAGATGGCGCAGTCCCGTATTGTGGGCGAGCATATTTGCAACATTATACCTTATACTTGACGCGTCAGGCGTTATCAAGGCGATCGGCTTCGACAACGACAAATGGAATATAGTCGTCAGCTCAATCATGGCAATCATGGCAGTGTTCGGCATCACGAACAATCCGACAGCATCAGACAGATTCTAATTTGGCCGTTTCCTCCCTACTCGGTGGCCGCCGCTTATACAGGGCGGTCCTTTTTTATGCACATTAAACCAAATTACTGTTTTGTTGAATGTTTCATTTTATATAGATTGAGTAAAATATTTTAGAAAAAGTATTGACAATTATATAGATGTATATAAAATAGTGTATAGAGGTGGTGGAAAATGAAACGGAATCCTTTACTGAAACTTAAATGTGCAAGATACACCGCAAAAATCAGTCAGGTAGTAATGGCTCATTCAATTAACATATCGATAGCGGCATACATCAATAAGGAAAACGGCAAAACGGAGTTTACCCTTGCCGAGATAGAGGCAATCATGATACTGCTGAATAGTCCATTCGAGGACTTATTCATATAAAAAAAGAAAAGGGGCATATCTCATGATTAAAGCATCAGACCTTGAACAGTCAATCCTGAAATATCTGCAATCATCGACAGGGAAGTATGTCAAAAGTTATAAGATAGAGGCATCATTCCTCATCAGTGGGAAAGATGTCAGGGAAGTCATCAACACGCTGCGCCGCAATGGCGAGCCGATCGCATCATCGACCAAAGGATACTTCTACACAGAGGATCCGCAGGACATACTTAACACTATCACGCATCTGCGCAGTCGGCAGCAGGGCATTGAGTCAGCAATTGAGGGGCTGAACATCAGCCTTGCAAGTCTGACACACAAATAAAAGGAGGGCATGACAATGTTTGAGTTGGTAGTCGGCATACTCATCATGGCAATCGGTTTGGTCGGGGCATGCGCGTTGGGATTGTTATTCTACTATACAGGCATACTCGACAGATGGGTGCGGGCAATGGAATCATCGCACAATGCGGAATTAGACGAAGATGAGTTTGAGCCGCCTGTCCGCGTGGAAATATACCGTTGGGCGAAATGGCGCGGGCGGGCAATAAGGAGGTTAAACAGATGAATGAGCAGACATTAGAGAAGATGCTCGCAACATTCGACAAGATAATCAAAGATATAGAGCAAATCAATAAGGACTTGCAGGCGCGGATTGACGACATGGAAAGCCAGATTGCAATGCTGAAAGAGCAGGAAGAATGCAGGAAGGAAGTATATCTATGAGCAGTCTATATGATTTGACAGGGAAATGGCTCACAGTGGCGGCGATGCTTGACGATCCTGAAGTGGACAGGCAGACGATTGCCGACACGCTTGACAGCATAGAGGGCGAAATCGAGCAGAAGGCTGACGGCTATGCGAAAATAATCAGCAACATGAAAGCTGAAATGTTCGCCATTGAGAAGGAAATCAGCCGGCTCAATGCAAGGCGGCAGACAATCGACAACAATATTGATGCCCTCCGCGACAGGCTGACAGAATCAATGGTCAAGACAGGCAAGCTCAAATTCCATACTAACCTATTCGGATTCGGAATCCAGAAGTCGCCGCCAGCAGTCAGGTTTGACAGCGAAGATGCATTCCGCAAATGGGCGGTGAGGAATCAACTGACCAAATATTATGAAATACAGGAGCCAAAGATACTGCGCGCGGCTGTCCTCATAGACTTAAAGAAGGGCGTGCAAGTGCCGTATGCCGAGCTGTCGCAAACAGAGCATCTCGTTATCAGGTAAAATAAAAAGAGGAGGAAAAGGGAAATGGATAATCCTGTTACAGCCTTATCAATCATTGAAACGATCAAGGAAACCAATGTCACGGCGACACTCAGCAAGATTGCCGAATTCCAGAAGATGATCCAGACACAGTTACAGCAGAACAAGGATTACGGCATCATACCCGGGACACAGAAGCCGACACTCCTGAAACCAGGAGCGGAAAAGATATGCATGCTTCTCGGCGTGCGGACAGAGTTTGAACTCATGGACAGCACGCGCGACTTCAAGGCAGGCTTCTTTCAGTATATGGTGAAGTGCATATTCTTCAAGGATAATACCATTATCACAGAGGGCATGGGATCGGCTAACACGATGGAAAAGAAATACCTGAAAACCGATGCATATACCGCCGACAATACAGTGTTAAAGATGGCAAAGAAGCGGGCGCTGATTGACGGCACACTGCTCATCGGCAGCTTGTCGGAGGTCTTTTCGCAGGATATGATTGATGAGGATTTAGACGGCAATATCGGGGCTTCACATTATGCGCAGCAGATATCAGCAGACGATGGAGCGGTCATCACAAGCGGCCAGGCAAAGCGGCTGTATGCCATCAGCAAGGGTAATGCCGAGCTGTGCAAGACAGTATTGAAGAAGCACGGATATGACCACAGCGCCGACATCAAGAAGGTTGACTATGAGAAGATAGCGGAAGAAATTGAAGCAGAGGCCAGCAAATAATAAAAGGCATTGGAGAATGGTCAATGAATGATGTATATTATTTCAGCCATGACAGCAATGCCCGAAATGACGAGAAAATCCTCATGCTTCGATCGGAATATGGCTGGGAAGGTTACGGCATATTCTGGGCATTGATAGAGATGATGTTTGAGAATAAGGACACTTGCCTGCATCACAACAAAATCAAGGGTATAGCGGTAAATTATAACATTGATATAACTCTGTTACAAAATGTTATTAACACACTATTAACAGAACATCTTTTTGATAGTGACGGCGTTATATTTTGGAGTGACAGTTTAAGGGAAAGAAAGGCAAAAATGACAGAAAATTTAACAAATAAATCCATTGCTGGTAAAAAGGGAATGGAAAAACGCTGGAAAGACCATGTGAAGAAGCAGACCGATAACACTGTTATAACAGAAAATAACAAAGGAAAGGAAATAAAGGAAAGAAATAAAATAAATAATAAAAAGATATTAGAAGAGATATTTATCACAGCACAGCATCTCACAATGACAGAGAAGGAATATAATAATCTTGTATCAGAATATGGGAAGCCGATAGTTGACGATAAGATTGAATATGCAAAGAACTATTCAAAGCTCAATAAATACACTTCATTATATCTGACGCTTAATAATTGGCTTAAAAAAGATGCAGAAACAGCGATGCAAAAATATCTGAAAGGGGACTGACCATGCCTGACCATATCGACAATCCTATGATAAAAGATGAGGATATACCCTTCTTTGAGGAAGAAGAAGATTGCCTGCTGTGTGAAATGGTGATTGACGATGACGACATTGATGAGCTGGATAATAAACTCAGCGAGGTGTTCAAGTGCCTGGATAATAAGGTCAGGGATGCAGACTTCACGAATGGGTTTGATATGGCGCATCGGTTTGCAATAAGGTGGCTGCGTCAAAAGATGAGCGAGAAGGGGCTGATATCATGAAGAAGTATTTTAACTCGATAGCACTCGTCATATGGGGATTGGTGCTGACGGCGATATTCTCATGGGCAATAGTCAGTTGTGTCGATATGTATGTTGGCGGCATCAGAGGGCAGGAAACTATAATCAATAATCTGATACAGAGCGTGGATATAGTGCATGCCAGGATCAGTGTATTGGAAAAGAAGATGACAGAGCAGGAAGCACAGATAGACTTCATGAATGCTATGTTCGACCTGCAATTGATAGATTATGAGAAGATGCAGGAATATTACATGGAAAGGGTGAAGTAATATGTCAGCTACACTTCAAGAAGTAGATCAAGGAATGCTGAAAATATCTAATCTTGAAACAAGGTTAGTAACAGCCGAGAATAAAATAAAAGATAATGCTTTGGTTGTGGAAATAACAGTCGGAGCATTGGATAAGAAAATAAACAATCTTACCTTGCCTGCACAACCTTCCACAAATACACCGATGCCACAGATAGATGTGAGCAATCCACCGGACAGCCTGCCGAAAGCCGATAAGACAGGGGCAACATCATCAACGGCGGCACTCATAAAGCAGGGGCAATATTGCGGTGCAAATAACAGAAGCATGGCATTTAACGGAGGTCAATATCTGATTGAGCCAGGCAAAGTGAGAATATCCTGCTCATGGTATGGATTCAACAGACCGATAATATTCACCCAATCAGCGATCCCTTATAACATAATGCTCGCAGTCGAGGGTAATTTGTCGGATATAAGTGTTGAAGATATGATATTCAGCCAATGGAAGGACACAAATCCAACAGTCGGCGCATATCCAAACGGCTGTAATATCCTGCATATAAACAATAACAATCAATTCAAGATAAAGGGCTGTGAGTTTACGGCATACGGCATGGTGTCTATCTTGACACAGCCGACAGATGGATATGGAAAGGATATGTCTATACTTGACAATGTAGTAAATTGGGATCGCAAAGGAACAGTTTACTATGATTCAACTCCGATATGGGGCGATTGCCTGTCAGGCAGGGTAATCGGCAACAGGATATATTCGGTGAAGCCGGCAGGTGTTGATGTATGGAAGGGTGAAACCGGCATAGAGATTCACAGCCCGAATTGCATCGTCAAGGACAATGAAGTATACGACCATATCAACGGAATTATCCATTGTGGTTGGCCGACACAATATGCGGCTTATGACGATTCATACAGGGGATATGTCAATATACAGGACAACAGGGCAATCCGTTGCAGCAGGGGCATATCGTGTTGGGGCAGCCATTTACGGGCAGGTGTAGTTACCCGCAATATGAACATACAGGGCAATTACATAAATCTACATCTGGAAAAGCAGGGGACATCTTATTATTATCCGACAATGGGAATCGGCTTTGAAGATGGCAGGGGCAACAATCAGGGCGATGATTCATTCTTTCGCAATATCAGCATAAGGAATAACCAGATCGAAACAACATATGCCACAGGGCTGAATCCTGCAAGCATTATGAACTACGGCCCGACACCGAGAAATCAGCGTGCCGCAATCAACATGGCAACAAATAATAGTTGCGAGAACATAGACATATCGGAGAACCTTATCAGTTATCCCTATACGGCGATACAGCTCATGGCGATTCGTGATAGGGTGCAGAACACGCATAAGAACATCAGGGCAATAAATAACCGCTTCTTTGATACGGCGATATGGCAGACATACGGCAGCGGTGGCTTCGATGCTGTGTATAACCTTGAAAACATCAACGGATTCTACGCGGCAGGCAATCAGATAATCGGTAAGCCAATCGAGGTCAGGCAAGACGGAGTAAATGTCGGCGGTGTAACGATAGTGTAGGAGGAAAGCATGAAAATACTCATTGCTTGTGAGGAATCGCAAGCCGTAACAATCGAATTTCGCAAGTTGGGGCATGAAGCATACTCCTGTGATATATTGCCGTGTTCGGGCGGGCATCCTGAATGGCATCTGCAACAAGATGTTATTCCCTTACTTAATGACGATTGGGATATGATTATCGCTTTCCCTCCCTGCACACATTTAGCGGTAAGCGGAGCCGCCTGGTTTGAAGAAAAACGCAAAGATGGCAGACAACAGCAAGGTATTGATTTTTTTATGGAGTTTACAAAATGCAAATGCCTGAAAATGGCAATAGAGAATCCAATCGGTATTATGTCAACTTTATATCGTAAACCAGACCAGATAATTCAGCCGTGGCAGTTCGGACATGGAGAAACAAAAGCGACCTGCTTATGGTTGAAGGGATTATCGCTTTTGCAGCCAACCAATATTGTGGAGGGGCGAGAGCAAAGGCTACATCGTTTGCCGCCAAGCAAAGACAGGGCAATATTAAGAAGCAAAACCTTCTCCGGTATAGCAAAAGCAATGGCTGAACAATGGGGAATGTAATCCACGCCATAGCAGAAAGGATAGGGAAATGAAGCCGATAATCGCAAGGAATTTTATGGAATTGTTAGAAAAAGAAATATCCGAAGCCGATTGCATAAGAATAGCCAAATATGCGGATATTCTTTATAGTTTGTCATCTGCATTGAGATTGTATAGGCATAAATACCAAATAACACAGAAGAAGTTGTCTGCAATATTAGGTATTAGCGTATCAACAATATCAAGAATAGAAAGCGGCGATTGCGATATAAGGCTCAAAGACATGATAGATATTGCTTGTAAACTTAACATGGAAGTAGAAGTGCTAATTTATAAACGAGAATGATACCAAACAGCGGAAAGGATAGGGAAATGAGGATAGCAAGGGTATTCCCGAGAAAAACTGCGCAAACACCAAATGATGAATTGGTATTCCTATCCGAGCCGCCGACATTTATGTTGCCTGAATTTGACGAGGTTCATGTAAGCTGCTGTTTCACTTATGACAAGGCGAAAGCGGAATACCTTGCTTATCAATGGGAATCAACAGGCAAGCCGGTTAAACTCGGCGGCCCTGCTTATGGCGATTATACGAAAGAGTTTATTGCAGGGCGATACTTGAAACATGGTTGCACGATTACATCGGTGGGCTGTCCGAATCATTGTTGGTTTTGCAGCGTTCCAAAGCGGGCAGGATCATTGAAGGAATTGGATATAAAAGATGGGTGGATCATACAAGATGATAACCTGCTTGCGTGTTCAGAGGGGCATATTAAAGCCGTATGTAATATGTTAAAGCATCAGCCACATAAAGCACAATTTTTAGGTGGATTAGAAGCGAAACTGCTCAAACAATGGCATATTGAATTATTGAAATCGGTCAAGCCGGATAGTATGTATTTCGCATACGATACGTCAGACGATTATGAGCCGTTGGTGACGGCAGGCAAATTACTAAAAGAAGCCGACATAACTATAAATACAAGAATACCATGCGCTTATGTTTTAATCGGCTATCCGAAAGACACAACAGAAGCGGCAGAGAAGCGGCTATATCAGACACTTGAAGCAGGATTCATACCTTTTGCAATGCTATATAAAGACGAGCAAGGGAATGAGGATAAAACATGGCGAAGGTTTCAAAGGCTATGGTCAAGACCGGCGATCATATATGCAAGGAATAAGTCATATTTTCAGAAAGGATAGGGAAACATGATTGAAGATTGCGAGGGGGAAGCAGAATGTTAAGCAAAGAGCAGATAGAGGATATGCGAAAGTGTAGAAATGGGAATATAGGTTGCCATGCGTGTTCATTCTATGAACCAAGTGGGAATTGCAGGATTTATTATTCTATAATTGAACTTCTCACCGCCTATGACCGCATAGCGGAGCTGGAGGAGCAGATCGCAGAATTAACTACTGTAAATGTTCCGTCTGTATGGGTAGATGTTAGGGGTGAGAAAGGTTCTGTAACAGTTACAGATTCCAATGAATACACGATAGCAAAGGAGCGTGAATAAAATGCCGTATATTAAGTTGGATAGAATACCGCCATATTGTTGTGGTTGTATGGTATGTGATGATGATATGTATTGCCATAGCTTACACCAATTTGTCGGTGATTATGAAAATAAACCTGCCGATTGCCCTATCATCGAAAAGGATTTAGAGGGCGAGATTCAGACACTAAAATACATTATAGATGCAAAAGATGATGAACTTAAATCATGGCGAGGTAGCCATCTAAAAAGGGGTGAGAATGAGAAGTTGAGGGAATTGGTGAAGGCAATAGAGCGGTATCAAAATATTTGGCGATATGATACAACATCAGACCGATTTGATAAATTAGAAGGTATCAAAGAGAAAATAGACGCATTAAAACAGGAGGTAGGGGGAAATGGCTAATTGGGTTATATTTAAGTGCAAAAACTGTAAAAAAATCTATAAGGAAAAATGGACAAAACAACAAGATGCAAACCATACTATTGACGCAATCGGTGGATATTCTTTTCGGTCAACACACAATTGCCGAGAAAATGTTCGTGGTGTGGGTGAGTGCATTGGGGCAGTAAAAAGAACAAGGAAACAGGAGGTAGGGGAATGACACTTGCCATTGACATCAGAGGTTGCCCTGCCACAAAGAAGAATAGCGGTCGAATCATACGCAATAAGGCGACAGGCAATCCGTTGATATTGCCGTCAGCCAAATATTGCAACGAGTATCTGCAACAGGTATTTATCGCTGTTCAGAATGTGCCAAAGGGCTTATGTGGGCGATATAATGTCAAGGCTATATATCATATGCCAACAAGGCGCAGAGTTGACCTTGTGAACCTTCACAGCGCGTTACACGATGCTTTGGTAGCCTGTTATGTATTGGTTGACGATAATATCAATGTTATAGCATCGACAGATGGAAGTTATGTGATACATGATAAAGGGAACGAACATACGGAAGTCGAGATAACAGAAGCGATATGCCCGATGTTTACAATCGAAAAGGGAAGGAAGAAAAGCAAATGAGCCACAATCAAAAATATCCGCAGCAGCATATCCAAAAGGTAGCCGATCCGTTCCCGTTCCGCAAAGCGAATATGCAGGCACTAAAAAAGCGCTATCCTCATTATTTCGATATGGTGAACAGCGAGCCGAACAATCCCGATTATGAATTAGAGCCGACAAAGGGCGGCATCACAGGACTGCACATAAAAAGCACTGACAAGCATATCTATGAAATGGACAATCCGAAAGAAAGCATATCAAAGAATATAGAGAGTTTCGACCTGCGCGCGGCATCGCATGCGGTGTTTCTCGGATTCGGACTCGGCTATGAAACAGCGTCATATATGCACGCTTACAGCGACAAATGCCGCACAGAGCATATCCTCATTATCGAGAATGACCTTGCGATGTTCAAGCTGGCGATGCACATCGTTGACTACACGCCGATAATAAATCATCCGCGCGTCACATTGATGCTGGGTATTCCTGAGGAACATCTATTCACGGAATTCCAGGCATATATCGCACAAGAGAACAGATATTACAATGCGCTGTCATATGTGCAGATATATAATTTCAATGTCTATGAGCGGAGCAAGGGATATTATGACGCATGCGTTGATCGGTTCAAGGAAGCGATGCATTATGCGGTCAACAATTACGGCAACGATGCTGAGGACAGCCTTCTCGGCGTGGAAAACATGATGAACAATATCGGGTATATCATAAATAATCCTGGCATCAACATGTTGAAGGATAAATTCAAGGGAAAGCCTGCGGTATGCATCGCGACAGGTCCGAGCCTTGATAAGAACAAGCATCTGCTCAAAGGATTAGAGGATAAGGCGCTGCTAATATCGGCTGATGCATCGCTGAAAATACTGCTGCAAATGGGATTGAAACCGCATATCGTGACCACTCTTGAACGCGAGATGGCAGTGGTTCAATTATTCGAGGGCATACAAGCGGAGCAGGTCAGCGATGTTTATCTGGCGGCATGCCCTGTCGTTTACAAGGAAGTATATGAAACATACCCAGGTCCGAACATTATCGTATATCGCAAGTTTGACCATTTCAAATGGCTGGAAGTCGAGCGCGGTATGCTTGATATAAAATACAGCGCGGGCAATATGTCATTCAAAATAGCGGAATATCTGGGTTGCGATCCGATTATCCTCATCGGGCAGGATCTGGCATTATCGGCAGACGGCAAAAAGACTAACGCAGCAGGGGCGACATTGGGCGATGAGCAGGTGAGTTATCTCAATGAGGTGAGAATGCTTGTAGATGGCAACGATGGCAAACAGATAGAAACCACTGGCAGCCTGCGGCTATTCCTGCAAGCGTTCAATATCGATGTGTCGGCGCATAACGGCAAGGTTATCAACGCGACTGAGGGCGGCGCAAAGATAACAAAGACGGAAGTCATGACATTCGCAGAGGCGATATCAAAATATGTCACTCAGCCGATAAATCCGCTTGGATTGATAAAGGATATATTATCGGAATTCCATGTTGAGGCTGATGCCGAGCAGAAGATAAACGACAAAAAGGCGCATACGATTGCAAGTTTACAAACAATGATGGATAATTGTGACAAAGGGCTTGCATGCGTGCAGAGCCATAAGGAAGAACTCCTCAAATTGAAGGAAACAGCCAACGACAAACGGGCATCTGAATTGTCGATTGAGATACTGAAATTCAAGCAGGATTTGCAAATCGACAAGGAAACATGGCAGCTCATGTTTGCACACATCGGACAGTCATATTTTCTCAATCATGAAATATATATCAGGGGGTTCAAGTATCCGACTTATGCGCAGAAGGTGGCGGCGATGCTGCTTGAACATGAAGAATATTTCCCGATGATGAAGGATATCATGCGCACAATCATAACTATAATCAAATAGGGGGATGTAATTATGCGTATAAAACATAAAGAAGAAGTAAAACTTGGAACAATTAGAGTTTTAAATGGATTTTTATTATTACCAAAAAGAATAGGTAATGAAACAAGATGGTTAGAAGATGCTATATGGGAAGAAACAAAAACAATAGGCTGGACTCCTCATGGAGGTTCAAGTAAAGAATGGCAAGCGATCAAATGGAAAAATTAACTGAACGATATGATAAATAGGAGGCAGCAAGATGATTGGCAAAGAGGAAGCAGAAGCAGTCCAGCGTGTGATGCAACGCGGCATATTATCAGGCTATAAAGGCGCATGGTGCAATGATTTCTTCGGCGGACCGGAAGTCAAGGCATTAGAGGGCGAATGGGCTGAATATTTCGGGGCATCATATGCGACTGCTGTCAATTCAGCGACATCGGGGCTGTGGTGCTGCCTGAATGCGATCGGGCTGAAAGCTGGCGATGAGGTAATCGTGACGCCGTATTCCATGACATGCTCGGCGAGCCTGCCGCTCCTGTTCGGCGCAATCCCTGTATTCGCTGACATAGAACCTGAATATTATTGCCTTGATCCTGCCGACATCGAGCGGAAAATAACAGATAAAACGAAAGCGATAATAGTTGTCGACTTATTCGGCATGCCTTATGAAGCAGATATTATAAACGATATCGCGCATAAGAGGGGGATCATGGTGATTGAAGATGCGGCGCAGGCGGCAGGGGCGAAGTATCACGGCCATTATGCAGGCACGCTGGGCGACTTCGGCGTATTCAGCCTGAATGTGCATAAGCACATACAATGCGGCGAGGGCGGCGTTGTCCTGACAAAGACAAAGGAACATGATATGCGCGTCAAACTGTCCATGAACCACGCGGAAGCGGTCACTAACGGCATGACAGGCAATAATTACCTTGATCTGATCGGCATGAACCTACGCATGACGGAATTATCGGCGGCGGTGGCAAGGGAACAGCTCAAAAAACTATCGGATATCATCAGGCAATATCAATTTTACGGTGCGCGGTTCGATATCCCTGTGAGATATGGCTGCACATCTGCATATTACAAATTCGCAAAGAGAAAAGAACTGACCATATCAGGCGAATATTATCATCTGTTCAATTTCAAGGAGCATTATATAACGCCGATATACAAGATGCCTGCATTCTGGGATTTGGGATATATGAGCGGGATATGCCCTGTATGCGAGGAAGTGGAAAGCGATATCAGGCTGGCATGGTTAAAAAATCCGATATAAGGGGCGACATCATGAATAAACCGCATAAACCGCCGAAACCGCTATTTAATCAAAGCGACATCACAGACGACACAATCATGTATGCCTGTCTATGGCATAAGGAAGGCGACAGCATCAAGGAGATAGCGACACAATTCCAGCGGCCTGAAACACAAATCTATGAAATCATCGCTAATGCCATGATGAGCGGCGAATATGTAAGGGTGACAAGCGCGATGATGAAAGGTTATCACGGCAGAAGAATGAAGAAGAAAGTGAGGCTGACGGCATGATTCATCCATTCTTAGTAGGCGAAAGGATATACCTGCGCGCAATAGAGGAAGCAGACTTCCCGCATTATTTCGATTGGCTCAACGATCAAACAACATTACATTATCAGCAGCATGGCTTATATCCAAACAACATGGCGAACATGAAAGCATACTATGACAGCATGACTCCTGGCAGCATAAATAATACCTATCGCGAGAATTATTATCTGGCGATATGCCTGAAAAATACAGATGAGCATATCGGCAATATGAGTATGAAAGTCGGATCGGCGGCATACCGATATTCGGAATTGTCGCTCATGTTTGGCGATTCACAGCATCGCGGCAAAGGTTACGGCACAGAGGCAATCCTGCTGATGTCCGACCATGCATTCAGGAAGGTGAACATCAACCGCATACAGGCAGGAATGGTCATGGCTAACATACCATGCAGGAAGGCATTTGAGAAGGCGGGATTCAAGTATGAGGGGATAATGCGCGAGCTGTATTATTGCGATGGCAAATATCAGGATTGCGCGCTCATGTCGAAGATAAAAAGTGATTGGGTGAAGGAGCAGGAACAGCCGTCTGCAAAGAATGCGGGCATATTCAAGGCAAGATATGGCATAGATGATGTAGACGATATCGGGGAAAGCGCGGAATCAAGAGGGCAGAGGATAATAGACTAATATAAACAGGAGGCGTATCAATGATTGAAGGGTTAAAGTATTGCAGCAAGTGTATCATGCCTGAGAGCGTTGAACAACAGGAATTTGACGAGAAAGGGCTATGCAGGACATGCCAGAGTGCCGCGCAAAAGAAGGATATCGATTGGAAAGCAAGGCGGGCGGTATTAGACAAAATCACAGCAGACGCAAAATCAGCGGCAGGCAACAACTATGACTGCATCGTGCCGATATCCGGCGGTAAGGACAGCACATACCAGCTCCATTATGTCGTGAAGGAACTCGGCATGAAGCCGCTGGCTGTCACATTCAATCATAATTGGTTCAGCGAGGTCGGCTGGTATAATCTCATGAACGCGCTCGAACAATTCAACATCGATCATATCATGTTTACGCCGAACAGGAGCCTTGTCAATCGGATCGCAAAGCACAGCCTTGAAGTAATGGGTGACGCATGCTGGCATTGTCATATGGGCGTGTCGGCATTCTCAATCAAGGCGGCTGTTGCATACAAGATACCGCTGCTTATATGGGGCGAAAGCACAGCGGAGCATGGTAGGGCGACATACAACAAGCCGGATAAGTTTGACAGGGATTATTTCCTGCGCGTGTCGGCAAAATATACGCCTGAACAATTCGCTTGCGATTATATCTCTATCCGCGATTTATTCCCATTCGAAACGCCGTCATGGGAAGAATGCGAGGCGATCGGCCTGAATGGCATACATCTTGGCGACTATATCGAATGGGATACAGAAAAGCAGGTGGCATTCGTCAAAAAGGAATATGGCTGGCAGGGTTGCGATGTCGAGGGCGCATATAAGGATTATAAATCAGTCGAATGCTCAATGGCGGGAATACATGATTTCTTCTGCTACATGAAGCGAGGATATGGCAGGGCGAGCATACAGGCCAGCGGCGATATCAGGGAAGGGAAACTGAACAGGAAAAAGGGCTTTGAGAAGGCAGAAGCATATGAGCAGATAAAGCCCGAAAGCCTGAAATATTATCAGGAAATAACAGGACTGACCGAAAATGAGATATATGAAATCCTGCGGTCACAAAGGCATCAGGTATTGAATGAAAAGGACATAACGCCTCCGACTAAAAGGGAATGGCGCAACATTGAGAATGCTGGTCGGCCATTCATGCAAAGGCTTATGGGAATTGTAAAATACAACTTTAAGAGGTGATGACATGAGAATCGTTGCTGTAATTCCTGCGCGTGGTGGTTCAAAGCGTATACCGAAGAAAAACATATATCCGTTCATGGGAAAGCCCTTGATGAGCTGGACAATCGAGGCCGCCATTGAAAGCGAAGTGTTCACGGATATATATGTGTCCACAGACAGCCCTGAGATTGCTGCTGTGGCCGAGCAATACGGCGCGAAATGCATCATGCGCAGGAAAGGCAACGATGACCAGACTATCGTCAGCATGGCGACTATCTACACATTACAGCAGATAGAGGAAGAAGAAGAGGAAGAATACGACATCGTATGTCAGCTCATGGCAAACTGCCCGCTCCGCGATTCGGACGATATCCGCCATGCGATGACTCACTTCATCCATTCGGGCGCGGATTATCAGCTATCCTGCTATTCATACGATTATGCGAATCCCTGGTGGGCGATGAAGATACCCGACAAATACCGCGGGGAAGAACTCTATCCGCAGGCGCTCAAAACGCGCAGCCAGGATTTAGAGAAGCTGTATTGCCCGACAGGCGCGATATGGATCGCAAAGGTTCAGCGGCTATATGACGCAGGCACATTCTATGGTCCGGATTATATTGTCGTTCCGATGAATCAGTCGGCGCATGCGGTGGACATTGACGAGATGGAAGATTTGACATTTGCGAAAGCACTCAAAATGTGTCAGGAGGAATCGCTCAATGAATCCGACAGATAAAGCGGTGATATCTGAAATCATCGATGAAGCGGTGAAAAAGGCTGTCAAAAAGACGATAAGCGAAATTGACAACGGCCATTCGCACAAGAACTTCTACAAGATGACCGAAAAAGCCTTATATGCCATACCGCAGCTGAAAGCAAAGATACGGCAAGATGTTATGGACATAGCGGATTTAGAGAAGGAAAAATACAGTCAGTCGGATTGGCATGAAGCAAGGCCGCCGAGCGGTCCGAAACTTGACGATGATGTGCGGCATCTGCAAAAGATACGCAGGCTTGAACGCACGAAGAAGCGGACTGAATCACTGTTGGAACGCATTGAGAATGCGCTGGACATGCTGAAAGACGATGAGGATTACCCGATTATCATCATGCGGTATTTCGAGCATAAGAATAATCCTGAAATAGCGGCGGCGATGAATTACCATGAAAGCACGATTGCGAGAAGGAAAAACAGGCTGATGAGCAAGTTACAGGTCATACTATTCGGCGCAGACGCGCTGGATATATAGGGGGAGGATAACGAGATGAAACTGAAAGCATTGACATTGGAAGATTGCCTTGAAGTGGTGGAGTGGCGGAATGCGAGCATGTCATCATTGCGGACACCTTATCTGTTGACAGAGGATATGCAGAGGGAATTCTATGAGAAGGTAGTCAGCAACAGATCAGGCACGGCGAGATATTATGGGATATGGCATCATTATGATATCAAACGGGACAATGGGACACCGATAGCCGAATATGTCAATAGAAGGGAATATAATCACTTAATCGGCATGGTTGGGCTCGAATATATCGAATGGGAAAACAGGCGAGCCGAAATCAGCATAATCCTCAATCCTAAATATCAGCATGCAGGTCATGGGACAGAAGCGGTTACAGAGATATTGCGGATCGGATTCGAGGAAATGAACCTTGACAACATATGGGGCGAGTGCTACAAATGCAATCCTGCATGCGACTTCTGGCTGAGGATAGCTCAGCGGTATGCCGTGCATGGCATCAACAGCATGAACACTATACCGAATACTAAATACTTTGCCGGCAGATATTGGGATTCATTCCACTTCACAATCAACAAGGAGGGTTATCGCAGTGTCCACAATAATACTTGACTTCGGCAGCGGCAATACGGGGCGCAACGAACCCTATACTATGACCGCTATGGTCAACGAACTGATGAAGGTGGACAGCCGCCGGCATGGTCACAGGATAATCATCAAGTGGCAGTTATTCGAGAAGGCAGGCGACAATATACCGCTTGACCGGCAGCAATTCCATGTATTCTATGAATATGCGCTTGAAATGGGATATGAATCGACAGCGTCAGTATTCGACTTGCCGAGCTTGCAATTCCTGCTCAGCGTGGCAAAGGATAAATGCGGCAAACAGGCGGCAACATTTGAGGAATCAAAAGAGCCGATACAGCCGCAGGATATGGTATCAGGCTTGCCCTTCATCAAGATTGCCAACAGGCGCGACTTGGATTATCTAATCGGATATATACCGCGGCGTATTCCCGTATATGTGTCAGTGGGAGCGGCGAGCCTGCCTGTATTGCCTTATAATGAGAACATCAAGGAGTTATTCTGCGTGTCGAAGTATCCTGCTGACATAAGCGACTATGAGCCGTATATGCACAGGCTGAAAGGCATATCGGGCATATCCGACCATACTGACACATTCGAACTGTGGCATACATATCAGCCGGAGATAATCGAATGGCATTACAAGTTGCCGAACAGCACAGGATTAGACGCAGGTTCATTCGCCAGGACTCCTGAACAGTTAAGGGAAATAATAGGATAATGAGGGGTGATAATGATGAAGCTTGGCAGCATATGTGCATATACAGACAGATGTATCCACTTCATGATGACAGGCTGCGATGGCAAGGATTATCCCGACTGCGAATTCAAGGAACGCATCAAGGCAGAAGATAAGGAATGCGCGGTTATCAAAACTTATGAGAAAAGGGGAACAACACATGGGCGATTACAGCAATAAGTCAATCCTTATCACAGGCGGCACAGGTTCACTCGGCACAGCTCTATGCAACAAGCTCAATAAGATGAACTGCAAAAAGGTGATTATATTATCGCGGGATTGGCAGAAACAGGTCATGCTTCGTGAATCGCTGGGCAATCCTTCCAATATGCGGTGGTTCATAGGCGATGTCCGCGACTATGACAGGCTATATACAGCATTCGAAATGGTTGACATAGTCATTCATACAGCGGCAATCAAGTGTATAGAAACATGTGAAAACGATCCAGATGAAGCACTCAAAACGAATGTAATCGGCACGGATAATGTGAAGCGTGCCTGCTTAAATAGAGGGGTGAACAAGGCAATCCTCATATCGACCGATAAGGCGGTCAATCCGCTCAATTATTACGGCACGACCAAAGCCATAGCAGAGAAGATATTCCTGAATGCCAATGTATATCGAGGTTGGAAGAAGATTGCCTTTTCAGTTGTGCGATATGGCAATGTGATAGGCAGCAACGGATCTGTCGTCAAGGTATGGCAAAAGATGATAGACGAGGGTGCTACTGAACTGCCGATAACAGATGACCAATGCACACGATATTGGTATGACATCAATGAAGCGGTTGACTTCGTGCTGTCATGCATCGACACAATGAAAGGCGGCGAAACCTTTATTCCTGACGATATTCCCTCAATAAAGATAACAGACCTTGCCAAAGCATTTGACAAGCCATATAAAATAATAGGACTGCGCAAAGGTGAGAAACTGCATGAGCAATTGGATCAGGACAGGTCAAGCGACACAAATGAGCGGTTCCTGACAATTGAGGAAATAAAAAGGACATTATCATAAATGCGAATATACCATGCGAAAAAGATGCGTTTTACATGCATTATTAACAATGCTATACTTGACATAATGGGATAATGGCAACAGCAAGTTAGACAAGATATAGTCATACCGGATATGACTTAACCGGCAATTCGATTATTCGAATCCGGCATAACAGAACGGGAGCCGCCTTGACACGATCAGTCGGGCGGCTTTTCTATTGTCAACAATTAAGGAGTGCTTATCAATGCCTTATCGAGCATCAAGGCAATGCAACTATCCAGGCTGTAAGGTGCTATCACAATACACATACTGCCCTATACACCGCAAGGAAATAATAAAGCAAAGGGAAACAAGCAGGAGCAGTGCCAATGCCAGAGGTTATGGCAGGCAATGGCAACTCAACAGTAAGCTATTCTTAAAGGACAATCCGCTATGCGATATATGCTACAAGGCTAAACGATTGACACCTGCTACGCTTGTTCATCACATCAAGGATCACAAAGGCAACTATGATTTATTCTGGGATATAAGCAATTGGCAGCCGTTATGCAGGACATGCCACGATAAGATAACAAGACCAAAGACAATAGCAAATATGAAGGAAGCATGACCATGACCTGCAAATATAACAGCACAATAAACAGGTATTCTGACGATGCAATACATAAATATATGCGATGCTCACAATGTAGGCATAGCAATGGGCGTGGGGGGTCAAATTGTCTGCCGCTTTATTACGCATGAC
>Ga0265297_10002273_pt1 | contig 39948 bp, 56 predicted proteins | sample Munlanlwell13791_FD_192502 | JGI IMG/M metagenome (GOLD analysis project Ga0265297, IMG submission 192502) | Leachate microbial communities from a municipal landfill in Southern Ontario, Canada - Leachate well 137-91 | ecosystem: Engineered > Solid waste > Landfill > Unclassified | place...
TTGCCTGTTTTTGTTGCGGCTGAATGGTCGCCTGTATTTGTTGCGGCTGACTGGTCGCCTGTATTTGTTGCGGCTGAATGGTTGCCTGTATTTGTTGCGGCTGAATGGTCGCCTGTATTTGTTGCGGCTGACTGGTCGCCTGTATTTGTTGCGGCTGAATGGTAGCCTGTATTTGTTGCGGCTGACCGGTCGCCTGTATTTGTTGCGGCTGAATGGTAGCCTGTATTTGTTGCGGGAGCAACTTCAAAATTAACCTTATCTAAAATAAATTTAACCCCTGCATTTAAAAGACCATTTAAAGTAAGTTCGGCTTTTATTTTTAAATAGCTTGTTGTTACTTTAGAATCTGAATTTTTTTCTTTTTGGATATTTTCCAACCCTTCAACTTCTGCATATTTAGATGTATTTGGCGGATAATATCCAAAAATATCTAAAGGATTTTCACAAAAATGAAAACCTGATTTGCATATCTTAATATCTTCATTAGTTTTGTATTCCGCATTAAATTTATATTGAAAATCTCTGCATTTTAAGTTGGAATCAAAACCTTTAAACCCTTTTATAATTTCTTCATTTTCTGTTTTCATAATTTTATTATCAATTACGTTAGTTCAAAACTATGCACTTTAGTGCAAGATTTATAATTTCTAAAAATTTCCCTACATTTGATGTATGGAAAATAGGATCGGAAGCCATACAACAAGTCGTGTAAGTGCTCATATAATTTGGTGTACAAAATATAGATATAAGATATTGGAAGGAGAGGTTCAAGAACATTGTCGCGATTTGTTAGTTCAAGTTTGTAATAGTGAAGATGTGAAAATATTGAAAGGCGTTGTAAGTAAAGATCATGTTCATATGCATATTGAATACCCGCCCAGATTAAGTGTAAGTGATATTGTAAAGCGACTAAAAGGGAGGAGTTCTCGCATTTTGCAAATGGAGTTTCCGCACATAAAGAAGCATTACTGGGGAAAACATTTTTGGGCGATAGGTTATGGGGTTTGGAGCACAGGCGTGATAACAGATGAGATGGTTCAAGAATATCTAGAACATCATAAAGATGATTCCAATAAAGACTATGGAAATATGATATTAGAATAGTATTAAAAAATTTCATTTTTTTGCCTTGTTATTGAAACTATGAATTTTCAATTCATAGTGGTTTATTTCTTTATGTATTTTATTTAGTTGTTCTTTAAATTCAATAGCATCAGTAGTTGGAGGTGAAGAAAGATGTTTTTGCACATCTTCTTCGATTTGGTTTTCCAGTTCGTCCTGGTTAACTAAATCGTCCTCCTCACAATTAATCAACGGAGCATGCCATACTTCATATATAGTATATGCTAATGAGACTATTATGAATAACACCGCTAAAATATGGCGATATTCATAGATAAAGTTTTTTATTATTTCCATTTCAAAACTCCTTTCAAATCGTTAATGTTTGATTTAATTACACGCTTCCTTTCTTCGGAAGTGTACGGATTGCAGTATTCTTTGTAAAATTTTGCAATAATTTGATAAATTAGTGTTGTTTTCATGTTTTTAAATTTTAGTTAATATTTTCAATTAAAAAGGGCTTTGACGTATCCCTTGCAGCCGAGCGGCTACGCTCGCAGACCTTTGCGAGAAACTGCAAGAATTTTAAATATTTAAAAATGTTCTTACATTTTCAATTTCTTCCGCAATTTGTGATAATTCATTATAATATGGTAACATTTTTTTGCTTGCTTCGCTCCAATATTTACCATCCTCATTGATTTCAATAATAATGGCAGTAGGACATACATCCCAACTATTACCATATAATCTATATCTACTTAAAGAAGTGGATGTAATCCGCACATCTTTTTTTATGTAAATTCCGATACTGTCAGAAGTTGAATAGCTTACCAATTCGTTAAGATTATCAACTTTCAATGCTGATAATAATTTTTCGATAATTTTTTCGTTTGTTTTCATTTTGCAAAGGTTTTAATTGTAAAAATAAGGGGTCTTTCCCCTTTCCGAAACAAAGATATATAATATAATATAATAATGTCAAATTACAACCTATCAATAAAATCAATACTTATACATATAATGTATATATGTAATATATTTATAATCAATGAATTACAAGTAAAAATAACTGTTTTAAAATATTTTTTAATTAAATTCATAATGATATTGATTATCAAGTAGTTATAATAATAATTTATATTGATTATAAATAATAATTTTCACTTTAAATTGAATTTTTTCTTATTTTTCAATAAAAAATCAGAAGCCAGACGGATAACCTCATTTCTGCTGATTCCATTCATGATGGCAATTTTATCTAAATCGCCTATCATTATTGGACGTAGTCCTACCCAAATGTTTTGATATTTTTCTTCGTAATTTTTTTTCGGTGCGCTCATAATTTTATTTTTTTTGCAAAAATATATAATATTATATTGTTTTGCAAATTTTTTTTTAATATTTTTTATAAAATAAAAAGGCTCATCTTATTTGATAAGCCTAAAATCAGTAGGGGTGACCGTTTTGTTCACCCTTAATATTTATGCAAAAATTCTTTTCTTAATTCATTCAGGGAAACAAAAATATGTTCGTAATATTTATTCATAACCAAATCAGACGGAGTTATTTCAGGCAAAGGTAAATCATCAAACATTCCTTTATTAGCGTGTTCATCGGTTGTTCCGCAGAAATTTCCACACATAAAATTTTTACCGTTTTCTTTTTTCCCTCCAATCCAAAGACCTTTTTTACTTCCGAATAATTTTGCAATCGGAATAGTCAGGTATCGAATCGCTTCGGCTAATAGACCTAATTTATCGTATTTAGCATTATTTATAAAAGAAAGCATATAATCTATGTCTGACTGACTAAATGCAAATTTAGGGCGTAAAACAAGCATTGCCGAAAAACAGTTATCTTTTAAATAATTATCAAAGTTATTTTTTTCGATTCCTTTTTTTTCGGCTTCAATAACTTTTAAAATTCCATTTTCCCGGTAAGTTTTAAAGGCATGATTCCAGATGCCGGCTGCTGCATTATCTATTCGCTGACAACCTTGAATAATTTCAGGTAATAATCTGCCTGACGTAGACACAACGACAGTATCAAATGTTTTGAATTCAGAAATAGAACGGATAACCTTCATTTATTTCTTACAATAATTTATAAAAATATGGTAAAAACATAAAATTCCACCTAAATGTCCTGGACAATTGCTTTTCGACATTCGATATTTACGAATATCGGCAAGTCTTATAAATACTTGTTTTTCGCCCAGAGCATCAATATCTTTTTGTAAAGTTGATCCATACCATAATTTATAAAATTCAATTTCTTTTTTACAGTTGCCAGTTGCCCAGACGCAATAACCCAACAAATAATTTATAGCGTCTGAATTTGTTAGAATCGCAGGAATTAAAGATTTTCTGACAATAAAAGTTTTTACCTCATCAGTCATTTTATAAAAATCTTCTGACGATAATTTAGGGCAATATGCGTGAAATAAATCATACGTAATATCTCGGACGGTATGTTTAAAAACATTGTCAATATCAGGTTTTGGCGGGTAATGACCTCCATTAATAATATACCAATCGTTAGGATCGCTCGAAGGTTTTAAACATTGTTTATCTGTAAAAATAACAAAGTCTTTTAATATATCACCGCTCGGCTTCATATTATAATATGGAAGCCCTTTAGCTGATTTATTTGTTAAATATAAATCGTCTAAATCTATTTGTATTTCTTCGATTGATTTCATTTTATTTTTTATATTTATTTTTACAAAATTAGATACACTGCCTTTTAAGGCAGCCCTTATTCGTGGACGTTTGCTTGACAAATGATTATTTTTTAAAACTTTTAATATTAAAAATCCAAATAAACGCTTTTATAAGATAAGTAATAACTGCTAACACTCCTACAATTATAGAAACAGAGTAAGCAATAATCTGAAAATAAAATATAATGTTGTCCCGCTCGTCTTGCGTATACGTCAGATTCAAGATATTTGGCGTATATCCCACGCAAAAGGAAAAAATACTTCCTATGGCTGTCTTTTCGGTGTTTAAGATTAAAAAATCTAAAATTTTAATTAGCAACATATATTTGTTTTTTAATACTATTGAAAAATTTGTTCATCATTTTTAGGTTCGGAAACTTTATTTTTCCCTTGCAATTCAGGGCTTTTAGTTGTAAATAAACTAAATCCAAGAATTGACAAAGTAATTATTTCTATTGTACCTAAAATGGTAGCTATATCTCCGGTAAATATTCCCGTCCCAAGTATAGCAGGAATAGCAACCGAAACAGGTAAACATATTTTCTGTATTCTTTTTATAAAATCAGACGTCTCCCCAATCCATCGTTGTATTAATGGACTTGTTGACTTCTCAAACTTTTTAATAAATGATAACGCCCAAACTATGCCTATTGCAAACAATCCCAATAAGTAATTAAGCCACGCCATTGGGGAGCTTCCTTGTGCAGGTTTTTTAAGTAAATCTTTAATCTCAATATCTTTTTCTAAAATAGTCCTGTTTTGGCTATGGACAACAGAATCTTGGCTTATCATTACTTTTTGAATAGTTTCAAAAGTATCTTTTTTTATAACGGTATCTTCTATAAGATTAACAGGCTTATAAATAACTCTGTTATGTACTGATCGCTGCGAATAACATATTGTTGAAGTCAACAATATGATAATGATAAATAGTTTTTTCATAGTTTTTAGTTTATAAAATTAGTAAATTTATTATCCAAATAATATTTATTTCTGTCAACAATAACAGTCATAGCGTTTAACCACTTCCAGTCTTGTAAATCCATTTCACCTATCGAAAGCCAGTATAACATTTTGTTTAAAACTTCTACGTGTGGAATTTCACACGCCCAGAGAGTAATAGATTTAAAAGTTACAGTATCTTTCAACGGGTAGCACCAATGATTCATTTCCCAACCATGCGCCACCAAAACAGTTTTAAAAATATTTTCGGCTTTGCAAAAATTAGCTGAATCGCAACCAATAAAAAGTTTATAATTTTGTGATTTTGCTGCTGAAAACAAAAAAAATGCAAATAATAATATTAACAATAGTTTTTTCATAACCCATATTTATTTGATAAATAATTTTCAACCTGTTGTTGTAAGTCTGTTGTAAATGATTTTTTATTGTAAACAATTATTTCAGCAATATCTCCATTTAAAAATATACTTCCACCTGAATATGCAGATGCACCAACAAAAAAGTTACCTGTAAATGTTGAATTTAATAAAGTTCCGCTATTTTTTAAAACGCCATTTTCATAAGTTTTAGAATTTGCCCCATTAAATATATAAGTTCCATTAGCAGTAAACGGAGCATCGCCCCTTGCGTATGTAATATTATAACTATCGTCAGACATGTAAATCCAATTCGTAACATCATAATATTGGATTTGATATTTATAATAAGTAGATGTCATAGATGTAATTACTTCTTGTCCTTCTACGCTTACCGTATAAACTATAAACATTGTAATTGGCTGAGAATAACTATTAGTAATGTTAGAAATTAAAAAATCGTTGCTTCCATCGAATCTCACAACTGATTGTCCATTGATAATGCTTTTCTTTAAAATAGGTTGATAAGCTCCAGTACCTTGTACTGCATCATACCCATTAGAACTTATGTCATTCCACGTTCCAACTACCGAGCCGTCAACTCCTGATATGGTGTTGGCGTCTAACCAGTAAATCATTGAATCAATATCAGAAGGAATAAAAGATATTGTTAAAACAGTATCTCCCCTGACAACAATGCTATCTCCACGAGAAATAACGCTTTGCGAAAATATTAAATTAGGTAAAAATAATAATATCAATAATATTTTTTTCATATTAATACAATGTTAAATTAGATGTATTTCCAAATTGTGAAAGAATATTCCATGTGTACTTTGCCTGCGCTTCCGTAGGGTTCAAGGAACTGTCATATTTTGTCATTATATAAAGAGTTCCCGAAGCCTTAACATAAGATGTAACAATTGATACATCACATGTGCCGCTCATCAATGCCTTATTTGAAGTAACTGTATTTGCTTCATTTGAAATAACTCCGGCTTTAACCGGAACAGAAATTTGATAAATACTATTTATAACTTGTTTATTTGTTCCATCATTACAGAAATAATTAACGCTAAGTTCTGAAGAATAAATACTATCTCCATTTAACACGATAGAATATAGGGTGTCATTAGTGTTATCAGCAATATATTCATAAGTTTTACGCTGATAAAAATTATTGTTAAGATTAATGCTTTGCGTTGAGGTAACTGCTAATCCTGCACTTGATATGCTTATATTGCTGCTATCATTCCCGTTCATTATCCTTAATAATCTTGTGGCAAATCTTGTCCAAATAGATAACCAAGACGTTAAGTCTTTTGTTGGATGCGACTTTAATGTTTTTGTAGAATTAAATCCGGCTATATTATTAGCTGTCATTTTTGTAAAATAAATAGAGTCATTTTTAACTGTAATAGAATCTTCAAATGTAACCGGCACGTCAAACTTAACATTTCCAGCGTCAAAATGAGCCGATGAGGTTGTCGTTAGTTCTGCTATTGTTAACGAATTTATTGTTGATCCGTTAATTTCTTTTTTAGGAAGTTTAGAAACTTTTCCATTTGGCTTAATAATCGCAACAGACGTATCAGGACCGCTTAATGTTTTTAACATTAAACTATCAATGTATGATTTTTTTATATGCGAATTATACGTTCCTAAGCTATCTGTTCTCACTGAATTGCTATCCGCAAAAGTAAATTTATTTACACCAATTTTAGCGTTCCCACCCTTCATTTGAAATAACTCCGTAGGGGCAGTTGTTACTCCTATTCCTACTTTATGATTTAATTTAATAAAATTTAACGCTGATGAAATTTCTATCCCTGTTGTGAGTGTTCCAATAGCATTTCCTGTGCTTAATCTAAGCCCGCCTGAAGAGGTAGAATTTTTTAAATAACTCCAATCGGCAGCTTTTTGCAAATCAATATTTCCGTTGATAACTAATTTATCTGTAACCGAAGTAGTATTAATACTTAACGCCCCCGAAATATAAGAATTACCTTTAACCTGCATTTGATATGCTCCTATATCAGTAGGATTACCAGTAATAATTTCTCCTTTGAAATATGAATTATAACCTAAAGAATCGTAAAGAGTCCAATGTCCTAATGGCGAATATTTTGTATCTCCATTTACTAAATATAACCCTGCGCCATTCACTCCAGCATCAATATCAGCTATTCTAATTCCATTGGCGTGGGTATAAGTACCCGTGTGGTCATAAGTAATATCAATGATGTTAGCTTCCGAATATGTCATACCGTTACTTATCATTGTACCATAGAAACAAGCTGTTTTTGGTATTCTTCCAGTCGCTCCTGGCATAGCTTGAACAACTGATGATATACCAACTGGATTAGGATGAAAGTTGGCGTTTACCGAATCCCAATTACTATTATTATCGGTATCTATCGTCATAAATTCAGTTATTCCAATACATGTTTTATTTCCTATTGTAGGTGATATGAACGATGGAAATGTCTGGCTATACAACCCATACATGCCAAGTACTGGATTAGTAGAATCTCTTTTTATTCCCAGACAAATACCATTAGCAGTTTCCGAATAATTGCCTATTTTTAAGCCTTTGGGCATGTGCCAATAGCCCAAACTACTATCAATCTTTCCCCGCTCAATATTATTCGTTCTAAAATGTATACCCTGTATATCTGTGGTCCCTAAAAAATTAGTCAGATACGAAGTACCTGCATCACCAGTTTTAGACCATTTATTGTTTGCGTCTGTTTTTGTAGAAATTTTATTAACTGTGTCAGACCAATGAATTAATGAAGTACTGTCATTTTTCCATGAATACAGTAAGGGCCGCCACGAATCCAATGTATCGTTTAAATTTATTATACTATCTTTTAATGATTGAATAGAATCATGTATTCTATTTTTCACGTATATTCGAGTGCCTAAAATACAACTATCTATTTTTAATGTATCATTAATAACTTTCCAACCTGTTATATTTGCCGCATTACAAACCCATGCAACATACAAGCTATCAATCATGCTTATATTTTTCCAACTCATAACACCGTAAAGATCGGATGTTGCTACCTTATTAATTCCGGCTCCGGTTATTAATTTAAAAGGTATTCTGAAATTAACCGTATCTTCAACGCTTACTGAATCTTTAAAAGTGTGACCTTTTGTATGTACAGTTGTTTTAGTGTCATAATTGATTTGTGAAAATCCAAATATCGGAAATAGTAATAATAATAAAATATATTTTTTCATAGTTTAAATTTTTAAAGCCACATTTTATTTATATAATCAAATCTCATTAAAGCCGTTCCTGTCCCGCTAAGTTCATAATATACTGCATCACTTGCTGACAAAGGTAAATCAATATTTACATTTGTCAAAATAATAATACTATCAATTGGAGTAACATCTAATATCTCTATGCCTCCTGACGAAGTTCCTATTTTTATACTTGGACTTCCTGTTAATTTTTTAAGAGAAATTTGAGTTACAAATGAATCATTTGGAAAACTTGTAATATAAGAACTTATATTTAATGTTTGTTTATAAATACCTGCAACTGGTATATTGCTATCAACAATATGAATACCGTCTACTGAATTAAATACTGCTACATTATTAACAACAGATGTAGTGCTATCAGTAATAACATCTCCCGAGCCAACAGCAGGAGCAAGAGAACCAACGCTGTGAAATGTCCATACAGCAGTTGCGCCATTGTATAAGAATAATCCTATTTGATAAGAAGGAACAGTAATACCGCCTAAATTAGTATATGTCATATTCATATTAGACACTGTATTAATGTAAGCTGCATTTTCTGCTAAAACTCCGGGATTAGTCGTGCTAACTGCAACGCCTTTTAAAATATATCCTAACCTATAAATATCTTCATATGCTTTTGTGAAATTATCAACTTCCAAAAACTGGTGACCCGCACCCTGAATAGCTCCTATTCCGTTTGTCTTTATATAAGCTATTATATTGGCACTTATAGCGCTTAAATTATTCATATTTGTAATTATTAAGAATAAACAAAATAATCGTCATTATAATCAGAGTTGTAGTCACCGTTACCGTATGTTTTTGCGTCATTAGGCGAAGGATTGCACAGTTCTATACTCCAACCTATCAGCGGGTAATTTTCTTCTGTTTTCTTTTCCCATTTGGCCCCTGAATTTTTGGTGTACTTTGCATTATTGACATAAAATTCCGAACATGAAAAAATAAATCCCAAAATTATAGCCTGCCAAGACGGTATGCCTTCATCGCCTGTGCTTAATTTGCAAGACGTATAAGGACTGTCGTGTAACATTATAGAATCTCTTTCCTCATCAATGTAATCTACCTGATCGTCACCCATTGAAAAATCTTCATATTTAAATCCGCCTTTTAATCGGTGGTAAAAATAATTTTGGGTATAATCTATTCCTGTTGTTCCCGCCCATGTGCCAACATTAGTATACGTTCCGGTTAAAGTAGTGCAATAAGCATAATCAGAAGCGGATTCATTTGGTGAAACTCCTGCATTTGCCTGAATTACCCATACGCTGCCTCCTTGTAATGTTGTTGAATAAAAAATTAAATAATTGTTATTGTCAGCTCTAAATAATTTCTCTCCATTATAAGTTATAATGTGAGGATAACATTGGTTAGCTGTTAAAGGAGTTGTAACTCCAGTAACAGTTAAGTTATCTATATTAACACAAAGTTGTTCGCCTTTATTGTTGTTTTCGTGGGTGTATTTTATTATAACTGTATTTTCCGGCTGATCCTCAACATAAATAGGCTCGGAATAAAAATTATATTCATTCAACAAAACAAAAGGTATAGAAGAAACGTCATAATTTTTTACGTTTACTTTTAAGTAATAAAAACCTTTTGCTAATCCAGTTAATACTTCGTTTACCTCAGAGTAAGTGTAGCCATTTAGTCCAGGAGATAAGAAAATATTATTTACTGTAAATGTGTATACCGGTAAATCATTTACGTCATAGGCTACACACGTAATTATAGGTTCTATTTCATCGCTGATATAGAAGTCCTCAACCATAATCTGAAATATCAGATTATCGAAACGTGAAAATACTTGTGAATATTTAACTGACTGATACCAATTAGGAAAACTTTCACAAAAAGGCGTTTCGGACAAAACCTCATAAAGTTTTATCGGATTTAATCTTGGTATCTTTACCAATGGTAATGATGCACTCATTTTTATTTATCTAATAAGATTAGTAAAAACATTGTCAGGGCAACTGATAAGTTTAAACTTAACATTGTCCCTGTAAGCCATATTTATTTTAGCTTCCAAAATAAACCCTTTGTATGTATTTCCTTCATAACCAAAAGAAATAAATCCGTACGGATGAGCCAAGTAATTGTCATAAAATTGTTCGCTGACTTGTCCGGTGAATTCAAAGATAAAAGGGGCTAAAAATCTTGTTCCTGAAGAAACTAAAAGACCTTCTCTTTCTTGCAACCATGTAGTTCCTCCATCTAATGTACTTTCAATATCATATACATTTTTTTGACTATTTAATATTTGATTTTTTATTTCTAAATTTAACCAAAAATTATAACCAAAAAAAGCAGAAGCTAAAGAACATATATAATTTTTATTTATAATCAAGCATTGCTCAGGGGTAATCTGTATGTTTCCGTGTGGTAATGTGGTTAAATGATCTGATATTTTTCTTACATCATTATAATCAGCAATATTATACCCGCTTCCAGAATCTTTTATACAAACAAAAAATATATCTTCATCATTTATTTTACCTAAAATAATATCAGTAATTCCAGAAAAATCTCCCCTGAATTTAGAAATAAGATTTAACTCACTTATTTTTTCTGCATCATTAATATTATATGTATTTTCCCCGCTACATTCAAAAATATCCTGAGTGTATTGATATGATTTTTCTGGAAATCCTATTTTTACTGAATTAATTGCTTTATCCCATATTTTAAAAGTAAAATCTTTTACATCGCCAATATTTTCAATCTCGTTTACATTATCATAAAAATACTCAACTGCTTTAAATACTAAAGTTTCTACTCCTCCAATTAATTCAATTCCCATTCCTACGCTATATATTGTTAACAATGATTTATATATTTCTTGTAAAGAAATTGATATTTTACTAACATCTAATGTAGTTGTTTGTAATCTAATAAAATATCCTGTTGTTATTACTATACTATTTTCTAATGCAGAAAAAACAGAAACATCTATTGCGTATGAATTGACATTTTGTGCCATATCTGGCACTCCCGTCCATACAACTCCGCCTACATACCAAGTTCCTAAAATTCCTGTATTAGAATAAAGGTGATTTGTTGGTATTGGAGTAGGCGGATAATCACCTGCAGTTATCGCCCAATAACTTCCGCTTTTAAATAATACATAATTATTATTTTCATTTATAAAAAAATATTCATTATTATATATTCCTTTTGCAATATAACTACCATTTACTTCTATTGGATTAGTCATGCCGGAAAGTGTATATCCAAATCCAAGCCCATCTGAACATATTAAATTAAAAAAATAAACATTTAATAAAGAATTTATATTTATTGCCGATATTGTAGTAGCAGAAAGACTCGGCGAATATCTAAAAGACGTATCACCAATCAAAGAACTTATATCATAAGAAGTTTCATAATTTTGAGTTAATTTAATTGCCAAGCTCCCATTTACCACCGTCACCGATACATCATAAGAAGAATCTGTAAACTCTGACCACTTTATTTCTCCGTAGGTCAACTGCGAGTAAGTTAAATTAATAGTGTCTAACTTTTCAATCTTTAAATATGTCTTTGAATAATTTGGCAAATTGGTATAATAGATGGTCCTTAATAATTTTGCCCCGTCTTTTACAAAATTCAACTTCGGAATATCACAATTTAAAAATCCGTGAAATTCTGTTGATCGAGTAATTTCTAAACTATTTTCATCCCAACCTTTAGGTGCATGTTCTAAAATGGTCGTAGTTGTACCATTTACAATCGAAAATCTTAAAGGCTTCATAAAAATATTTTACTTTTTTCTTGCTATTCGAAAAATTATTATTATCTTTGCTTTCAATCTACTCGTTCTTTATTTTGCATAGCGTTGTTTTTTAAATTGTTGTTTATGTTAGCGAAAGCCTTCTTAGGAGGGCTTTTGTTTTTATAGCCTATGCCTGCTCATATCAACCCTTTCAGTCGTTTTAATGCTTATTCTATGCGAAGGTTTATTTTTAAATTCCTGCCGCAATCCTTTTAATTCATTTACCACTTTTTGCATTTCAATATTGTTGTGAACATTTTCCGCAAAAGAAATACTTGGATTCTCGTATAACGCATTGATTAATTTATTGTGCGGTATCACATCGGCTCCTGCTGGCAAAAACATTGTTGTTGGTTTATCGGGAGTCAGCATCAATTTACCTTCATGTAAAATACCTTCAGTTCCATATTCCGCTACCTTTGCAAGCTCTGCTTTTCCACCTTTACGACCTTTGGCATATTGCGGCAATGGAGTAGCTGCAACAACTGCTAATTGAGCCAATCCCAACCCTATAATATAAGGTATTAAATATGGAGTTAATGCTGATTTAACAACATTTTCAGCTGTTGCAATAGCAATTCTTGCGGCTGCCATAACTTTCTCATCTTTTGCTTTTTGTATTCGGGCTTCCAAGTCTGCTGCTGCTGCTTTATTATCAAGTGTTTTTAATTCTTTATTGTATTCATCTTCGGTTAATAATCCTTCCTCTTTTTGCTTATCAAGTTTTTCTTTATCCTCTTTGTATTTTTCATCTCTTGCATGTTTTTCGTTATCATATTGAACATCTAATCCGTTATCAATAATTTCTAACGCAGAGCTAACTGCCTCTTTTGCAAGTTCAAGTTTAGCATCATTAATTTCTTTTTGCTTCGATAATTCTTTTTCTTCTTCCTCATCCCTGTACTTATCTTGTAATTCCGAAACACTTTTTAAATATTTTTCTGTTAAGTCTGTTTTTGTTTCAGGACTTGCAAGTTTTGCTTCCGGTGAAACCGCTTCCTTTAATGCTTTATTATAATCCTCTTGAGCGTTAGTTAATTTTTGTAAATTAATAAGGTGTCCATCATCATATTCTTTTTGGGTTATTTTTTTATCAGTAAGCTGGTCCGTCAAATTCTTTTCTTCCTGCAAATAAGAAATGTAAACGGATAAATATTTAGAGGCATAATCTGTCGAATCATTTATTTTTTCTATTAATAACTTATAATCATTTATTTTTTGTTCAAGTTCGGTATAAGTCGCTATAACTTCATCTTTTTCCTTTTTATCAACTTTGTTATTTTTTAAGTTTGTTTTTTGGATTTTTTCTTCTTCATATTGCAATTTCAATAATCCATTTAAAACACCTTTATAATATTCTGTTTTTTCAGATAATTCTTTATAGCCTAACGCAACCCCACTTATTATTTGCTGACTTTCAGATAATCCTTTTAGTTTTTCATTTGCTAATGCTAACTCATTGAAACTATCTAAATATTGCTTTTTTGCATCTGGATAAATATTTTTTGCAAAAACTTTAACCGACATTCCTACACTTTCGGCAGTAGTTTTAATATCATTTAATCTTTTTTCTACTCTTTTAGTTGTTTCTTCTGAAATTATTGCTTGTTTTTCTTCATCAGACATTAATAACGATCCCACTATTTTTGTAAAAAATCCTTTCACTTTTGCCCAAGTTGTTTCTATTTTTATAGCGTAAGCACCCAGTTTTTCTTGCTGATTATCTAACTCATTCCCAAGCAATGCTAACTGTCCTGTTTGAGTTTCTAAAGCGTCTGACGCCCCACCAGTAAATTTCTTTAGTTGTTCTTGAATGGTATTAAAATTAGCAACCTCATTACCTTCATCTTTAAATTCAACACCTAAAGTTTTTAATCCTTTGCTTTGTCCCTCTATCCCTCTCAATACAGCATTAGATACAGTTTCTAAATCTCTGCCACTTTGTGCTGCCGTATCAATTAATAAAGGCATTAATTTATAAACTTCCTGTGAGGTTAATCCATAATCCAATAAAGCGCGCTGAGCATCCATTATTGCCTCATCGGAAAAAACACCCATCAAATCTTCTGCTTGTATTTTAAGTCTACTTAAATCACTATCCGAACCACCTGAAATATTTTTTACTGCAAATCCAAGTTTTTTTATTGATTCTTCTGATTTTTTAAAAGCATCAGAACTTTCAGTTACCCATTGTTTTATTGATTGAAAAGCATTTTGTAAAACAGCCATAGCAGCATTAGCAAGACCAACAGCAGAAAACGTAGACGCAAAAGAAGATTTTAAACCCGACATTGCTTTTTCATACTTTCCTACGCTTCCAGTGTTATTTCCAACTGCTTCATTATTTTTATCGTAAGCTGCTTTTAATCTATTTACTTCTGCCTCTAATTTTTGACCCTCAATAGTGTTGTTTCGTTCGCTATCCGACATCTTATCAAGTGCTTTTTTTGATAAAGAATATTGTGCAGATAATTGCTCTTGACTGTTTTTCTCAGCATTATCAATAATTAATTTTTGCTTTCTTTCTTTAGTCGCTGCCGAAATTGCTTGTCTGGTTGCAATAATACGATCGTTTAATCCTGCTTCAGTCTCCGCTAATTTTTGGTTTAACTTGGCTTGCTCAGATAATAAATTTTTATAATCTGTTGTTGTTTTTTTGCTTTCATTAATAACTGTATTTTTTTCTTTAATTGCTTGTGTGGTTTCTTTTATTCCCTGAGCTTCGTTAATATTTTTTCCAGTAGCAGATACTCCTGACGATAATTTACCCATGACAACAATAAGTTCTTCAAGCCCTTTTTTGGTGGCATCAATCTGCGTCTGGACTTTTACAAGGTCTATAAGTTCGGTGATTTTTTCTTCCATTTATTTGATTTACTTATTTTATCTCTTGTTTCTTTGGAAACAATATGTCCTTTTTTTGCTGCCATTATTTTTTACTTATCATTTGTATCATTCCGCAATATTCCGAAACCGTTGTATCTTTTTTCTTTACTACGAAGCCCATATATTTTGAAATATAAATAAATATCTTGTCAAAATCTGATTCTTTTACTTGCTTTTTCTTTTTATTAGTAAGCATTTCCAGTTGTTTTCGATCATTTTGCAGCTTAATTTCCGCACCTTTGCTTATATTTTGTACGTTTTTCAAGTCATTTAATAAACTTTCCGAACTAAATTTGTAATTATACCCGTAATTTTTTAAAACATCAACACAATCTTGATTATAGCCGTGAGAAAGCACAACTAAACAAAGATTTATTGCTGTCAATTTAGCTTCATTAATGCCAACAGATTTCATATATTTTAAGATCAATTGGTATTCTTTGCTGTTTATAAGGTCGCAATATTCGTAGAATAAATTATTCCATGTCTCAAATTGTTCTTCATTCGTAAAATCACCGGATATTATCAAGCATGAATAATTTTGGTTACAAAGACATTCAATGAATTTATCCATTGTGACCTCAGAACATTTAGATAATATCTTTCTTTCTTCTGTCATTTTGCTCCGGTTTTTGCGCTAAATGATTTTAATAAATCAGGCAATAATTTTTCTTTTATAAATTTAGTTTTGCTTTCTTTGTTTAAGCCTAAAATGTTTTCTCCATATCTTTGTTTTAAATTCCATTCATCAGAATTTAATTTAAATACTATCGAATCTGTTGTTATATCTGTTGTTATAGAATTTACTGTTTTTTTTGTTAATATTAAATCCACTTGACCCGCTCCTGCTTCTGGATTCATTTGATTTTTCATAAAAGCATATTTACCCGACTTATATTTTCCTATTGGAGCACCTGACGCACGTTTACCTTTACGCCATTGTTCCGCATTTGCTTGTTCAAGTATTTTTTTATCAGCATTAAGTATTTCTACAACCTCGCCAACAAGGTTATACGCTTCTAATTTGCGAATCATTTCGGCTGGTGTGGACATTTTAAAAAGTTTTAGCTGATTTATAAAGGATGCCCCGCCGTGAGACATCCTATTACTTTTAAAATTATTTTTTTGCTAATCCCAAATCATTGTTAGGACTGGTTTCTTTTTTCAAAGGTTCTGATTCTTTTACCGGCTTACATTCATTATAGATTTTTTTTATTTCATCTACCGATATTTCAGGATGCGCTTTTGCAAATAATCCAATAGTCGCAAAAGACTGGACGTAGGAAATTAATAACTCCCCACGTCCAGTTTCTATGTAGCCTTTAGTTACCATTAATTAAGGAATAGCAACAGTTAATATATTACTTTCAAGACCATTCTCAGGCTCCGCTCCAATAGCAGGACTTAAAGCCGCTAAAGCAGTAGGTGTTTCAAGTTGGAAAGTCATATTTGTCGATGTCACAAATGTTCCTGTAATTTCAAGCCCTCCATAAGTCGCTCCTGCTGCTACCCCCGAAGGTGTGTTAACTGAACCGTCAGCATTTTTAAGAATAATTGCTCCGGCTTTAGTTATAGAACTTCCGTACAATGTAACAAGATCAACGCTTCCTTCATTAGTTGTTAATCCAATGTACATTTTTGTCGTTGAGGCAGTGTGTAAACTTGATGCAAGAACATTTATACAGCCCTTTATTTGAGTTGCAATATCAAAGTCACATGCAATGTAACCAAGATTTTCATTCATTTCTTTAGTTGCAGCCATTGACATTGAAAACGTTATCTTATGTCCTGTTGCGTTGGTTCCGTCAGCAGGTTTCCAACCATCAACAAAAATATTGTTAACCGAAAATCCCTTGCGTTCATCCGCTGTAACGCCTGTTTTTGTACACAAAAGTACATTGTCAGAGTTCCAAAATAATACATCATAATCAGCTTTGTTAAAAGCTCTCATAGCATTTATTAAGGATATTCCACCTTCTAACAGGTCAAAAGTAAAATCATACTTTTTGTCAAGAGCAAATTTTCGTGCTCCATATCCAAAAGTTTGAAATTTTGCTTCCTGACTTCCGTCCGTTATTGCTCCAAATCCTGAAATTGGGAAAATCCTAAGACCGATAGCTTTGCGAGTATCAGCTTGCATGTTGGATTTTAAACTTGCACCTAAAGTCCCAAGATAAGTGTTATTTATTCTCCACGCTTTAGGAACCAAAATTGCTCCTATTATTTCAGTTGATTCAAACGAAGTGGTTTGAATGCCTGTATTTCCGTACGAACTTGCGTTTGTTAAAGTTTCTAAAAGATTTGACATAATTTTTTATTTTAAATTATTAATGGATTTGATTTTTTATTAAATTATTTTGAGATTTAACTTTTAAAATTAGTCCTGATATTTCTATTGCGTCTAACCAATCATTAAATATATTTTTTGAATTAGCAAATTCTCCTTCTTTTCCCCAGTAATATCTATCAAATTTAGTATGCTCAATAAGTTTAGGAGAAAAAGTACAAAACAATCTGCTGTAATGTATTTCATTTAATAATTTTTTATAAAGCGGGTAAAGAATAGGAGTAAAATTATCAGTTTTTCTTTTCTCTGCCTTATAAGTCGCATCGGTCAGGGTTGCAATGAATATAGTCATGTTAGGATTAGAATAGTCGTGTGTTTTCTTTCCAATATCTTCTTTCATATCCTGAATCAACACAACTAACGGATATTTCTGATACTTCAAACTTGCGTCATCATTTTTTGAAATCAAGGTATTCGCAACCTCAAGGACATGACCGTGTTCATAATACGGGGCTTGGCTTCTCCATGTAGTTCCAATTGGAAGCGAAGCATCTGTTATAACAAATGAATTAGAAGTAACCAAAACTACTTGATAACTTTTAATAAGAACTCCCGAAACATTTAGCAGGTCCACATAATCATTTGCTCTTAATGAAAACTCCCCACTTTTTACAACATTCGGCAAAGTAGAAGTTACAGTATAGTTATTTGTAGTTCCAATTTTAACAATAGAAAGAATAGTACCTGTCGGTCTCATCCTTTGAACTACCGTTGCAAATAAATCACTTATATGTATAACTTCAAAACTCATATTCCAAAAGGGTTTATGATAGGTTTAGGAGTAAAACGCCAATCTGTATAAGTAGCAATATTTGCCATTAAAAAATTATAAGCGCTTGCCTCATCGTAATAAAAAGTATTTGCCACCGGAGTATATGGGTAAAAAAGTGAAACTGGTAATTTACCGTACATTTCAACAAACTTATTATAAATATAAGTTAAATTAACAGAAGGATCAACGCCTTCAGAATTTTCACTCATGCTTTTTGATTGAGAATTTCCGGTATAAAAAACATCATACGATTTCCTGTAATTAAAATAAACATAATAGGCTATTAACGATTGTTTGGTCGTTGAGTTAGCTAAGCCTCCCCACGTCTTGGTAATTGTTTCGCCATCAACAACAATATCAAATGTCACTCCTCCGTCACGTAAATTAATCCATTTAGTTAACGGAGAAGGAACACTTAATCCTAAGTTAAAGGCATCATATAATTTATCGCCGAGCAATGATCTCAAGACTTCTTCCTGAAATCTTGTAATGGCATTAGTAATCTTGCTAATACTATTAACATCATGCGACGGTATATTAATGTCGTTAATAAAATAATCGTATGTGATTAAATTGGTCATTTAGTTTTGCCAAAGTTTTATTTCAATTTCGTCCAATTTTAAACCTGTCCCTACTGAATCATTTCCCTGTAAAATATATCTTATAGTATATCTTCTCCAGGTAAGATTATTTTCAGTTATAGTTTGGGCGGCGTTTGTCATTGTTTGCGCCGCATTCGTAAGCGTTATAATCGGTACTTTTAAAGAGTCAGCCGGATAATATTTATATCCTGCGGTATCTTGTTTTATTGTAAATGCAGTAGTAGTTGAATTATAGCCCGCAGTAGTGCTTGCATAAGAAGCTATTGTACTTGTTCTTGCTGATTCGGTAATAATAATTGTATTATTTGCTGTAATTGCAGAAGATACCACCGGAGAAACTACTGTATTTAATCCGTCATCTGTAAAATCTTTGCCATATATACCAATAGAAACAGTTGTATCTGCTCCGGCAACTAAATCAAATCGTGATTTAACAGCAACCCTTGAAATATTACCAGAAAGCAAAACTGCAAACGTCACATCTATTGTGTCTTGATTAGAAGTTAATGTGTCAGCCGCTACTCCTGTATATTTGTAATAAGATATTTCATTTCCTAATGACTTACTTATTTCTTTATCTTGGGCAAAAGATGTCAAGGCAAAAGTGATAATTGAAATTATAAAAATTATTTTTTTCATGGTTTTAAGTTTTTTTTATTAGTTATTAATTTTCTTTTAAAATTGCTGAACCTTTTTTTATTAAAGTCTTTGCAAGTTTCGCTGACACTTTATATTCAACACCTGTTTTTAAGTGCTTAGAGGCTTCTGTGCCAATAACGGTTACCATGCCTGATAGTTCAGGCATGGATTCGCTAACTTCCTCTTTTTTTACTTTCTTAGCCATATTATGCTCCAATCAATAATAATGCAGCTTTAACAGTAGCTATATCCAAATAAATCCAACTTGGTTGTGAAAGGGTTGGCAATTGAAGTATTGAAAATACTTCACCTACAATTGTAGATTCATTTTCAATAAATTGATTTCCGTAAACGCCTTTTCTTACAATAAAATTACCATGCTGTTCTTTTACAGTTCTTTTAGTTCCTATAAGAATTTTACCGGCTGTAATTTTATTTGAAAAAATAGGAGTCAGACCCCCAAACATCAATGATTCAGGGATGAATTGCTGTGCCCCGTTATTATCTTGAATCAATAACATAGCTGCTGCGTCGCCTGGATTCATAATTAATACATCTGGTTCGTATTCGTTGTTACGGATATGTAATTTACCTGCTTCAATCACTGCGTAATTAGTAGGATTAATTATTGTTCCGTCAAGAATCGTGGAAGTATAAGTATCGGCCCATGCAATGATAGCAGCTAAAACAGCATCCTGCCAAACACGAATAACATCGTCTTCAAACATGGTAATAATCTGTATTACCAATTGTTCAAAATCTATTTCGAGTTCTTCGGACATTTCAATCCTGCCGGCATATTTAACCCTGTCTGCATATTTCCATACAAACTTTTTGTCAACTAATGGTTTTTCTGCACCTTCTGATACCGCTGTCGTAACTCCTACTCCTGCGGTGGTTTGTTCTTTCCATTTTACAGAAGCAGGAACATTACTTACTTGTCTGCTTGTAACAGCATCAAGGATAAAGTTTTTAGGATATTGAATTACTACTAATTCAAGGTCATCCATTATATTCACATTATTGAACGCCGTTGCACCTGTAAGAACGGTAGATGTTGTCATCAAGGCCGATGCCGTTCTCTTTGCTCTAAATTCTATCGACCACTGACCGTCACCTTTTCTTGCTCTTTGGATTTCATCTTTTTTATCCATGAGCATTTTTTTAAGGCGATATTTTTCGTCAGAATCAAAACCACGTTTTGATTTAGCTTCTAAAGCATCGAATGCCGTTGCCAAGTCTCTCACAATTCCCGAAAAAGTTTTGCCCTCTTCGAGTGTTCCAAGTTTGTTTTCAATTTCCAAAAACTTTTTATCCCTTTCGGTTTTGTCTTCTGTAAAAGCTGATTCAACAGCTTCTCCTATTGAACCTAAAAAGTTTAAATCTTCTTCGGTTAAATCTTTTTTTGCCTTTGATCGGCAGATATTCAAAAATGCATCTTTTTTCATGGTTTTAAAATTTATTAATTAATTGTTTTAATTTCGATAATTTGGGTTTTATATTTGATTTATTTATTTGTTCGCTAACAGCACGTTTTACATCAATCTGTGCTTCTATATCATTAGGTATAGGAGAAAAAGAAAGTGAAGTAGGCTGCCATAATTCAGCGTAATAATTAGGAATTGATCCTTCGGTACGTTCTACTGAATAATTTATAATATCTCCTTCAATTGAAACTGTTTTAACAATTCCATTTTTAACATCGGCGCGCAAAGCCTCGTCTGCCCTTGCCCCGAACTTGCAATTCATTTTTATACCTGCTTCAACAAATTCGTAACTAACTGTAATGCCAAGCTGATTGCTTGCTGAATTGTCGTACGGATGATTATCAAACAAAGGCAATCCGCTATCCATTCTATTTACGTCAATATTTTCCTTTTCTGTTTTTAATATCTGATAAAAATATTCGTTATTGTTAGATGAATAGCGTAATTGCTTATTGTTAGTAGGAACAGCAATGCAGCTAAAATCAAAATCAGCAGATTGTTCAACACTTGCAGGAGTTATAGAAGCCCGCGCTATATATTTTTCGTCTTTTATTTTATTAGTTTTGTCCATAACTTGAAAGTATATTTTCAATTTCTAAATTAATTTCAGTAGTTTTTTCAGGATAAAGCGTTTTAATTTTTTCAAGGTTGGATAATTTTTTAGTAATCAAATCCTGATTAGTACTTTCATTAGTGGTAAGGGCTGAAACGCTTGAATAATCTGCGTTAATCTTATAACCTACTTTATCCAAAGTAAATATTTTTGTAAGATTTTCGCACACTGTTTCCGTCATCGACATAAGGCAATTTTCCCAAACTCCTCTCTCTGATTCTAACTGATTATTAAATGTAGGATTGTCTTCACGTGGCACAAGTACTGGCGGAATTTGGAATATAGAGGCTATCTTAATAGAATCTTCAAGAGTTTCTTTGAATGGCTCGAGTTCTGAGATAGTCGCTAATGTTTTTATAAATTCTATTGGTATGCCTGAAATGCCCCAAAGGTTTTTATTATATCCAGTTAATCCATGTCTTTCATTAATGTCATTTAATATATCCTGCCTACCTTTTGGATCGTTAATCATCGCTTCCATCGGGTTGGAATCTTTTTGAGCTTTCTTTGCTAAGAATCCGGCAGCTCCGTTATTAACGTAAACATTATAACGTGCCGAATAAACGGCTAATAAATTATTAATCGACCTAAGACATTTAAATAAAGGGCTCCGAGCCAAGACACTTGAATAATCACGCTTAGTTGCATCAATAGTATCAATATGTAATCCATCGATATTCAGCCATTCACCAAAACCTGTTTGATAAGTATAACGTGCCTGTCTTATAATGTCTGAAAGAGACTGAGCCGTAAGTGTAGATATGTTAGTGTATTCGTTTAGTTCTACAAGGTCTGGTTGCAAAACATCAAGCCTGCTAATAGAATTTACATTAGCATTTTTGTATATACTTGGAGTTGTAAGATAAGTCATGGCGTTACCGTCAGCCATGTACGAAAAAACATATTGATAAACAAGATCAGAAAAAGAATAAAGAGGATTTATATTTTTTATAAATCTATTAAGTTCGGTACTTTCGTCTTCGCGATCTCTCCTATTAGCAATAAAAAATCTTAATTTACTTATTCTGTCTGCAATAAAATCAATGGGAAAATATATTTCAACGACCGTATTCGCTAAAGTAAATGCGTTTGATTCTGTAAGTTTATCTGGGATTGAAATAGAGCCGATGCGCTCAGTCTCAACATTAGTCTCGTTGACTATGCTGCCGATTTTCTTTCTGCGAAAAAATAAATCAAAAGCGGACATCTATTTTATTTTATCAGTCCGCCAACTGTCTTTATGTCAGCAAAGATAAATAATAAATCATCCGTTTTTACAAAAAGGTAAAAATATTTTTTAAATCGCTGATTATAAATTAGGTAGTGTTATAAATAAAAAAACCTCGTAGCGGCGAGGAAAAAAAAGGGAAGGGAGAACCTTTTTATTTTTTAAGAAACTAATATTTTTATGGATTTTATTTTATCATGTCGGCAACGAGATAAAATATTTTTTAAATAAATAGCTATTTTATTAAATTATTTCCCGTAAATCAACTTAGAATATTTAATTTTTAAAATTGAAGCAACCGAACAAAGAACATCAATAGCATCTTTCTTATTTTTGTTATCGCCCTCTTTAGTATATCCGCATAAATCAGTAATAAATAATCTATATTCGTCATTTGATTCATATTTTAATTTGTCAAAGATAAAATATTTCTGAACAAATTCATAATGCGAAAATATTCTTACATCTTTATTTACAGTAGAACTAAACATAGATAATTTTTGATGCGCGCTTAATGCTTTTTTGATTAATAATACAGCCGCTAATCCTACCCCGTTACTTTCAATAAATATTTGTTCGGTTTCGTTATGTTTTATTTTATCAATAATTCTGTCTGTGTTTGCTTCAATCCCTTGCGTATTATGAATTACATCTTTAACAATAAAAGCAAATTGAACTTCTTTTTCGTCTTCGTTAATAACAACATTAATAAACGGCATTGAATATTTATCACCTCCTGTGTCAGCAGGATCGCCAACAGAAAAACTAAAGCATACATTCTCTTTAGGAATATCAGAAGTGTTTTGAAATTTTAATGAGTCCAAAGGTAACAACAATCCTTCTACTTCAATAGGCTCTTGCATATACTCAGCGTTCCAAGTGCTTGTACTTGTCTGCGTTTCTATTAGTAAATATTCAGCAGTACTTTTAACGTCATCGCAAAATGTAACCCCTCCAACCTTTTTTTGCACACCATCAATTATTTTTATTTCTCTATTCAGTAGCGCAGGAATTACTATGTTAATATCAATGCGTCCGCTACTAATTGCTTCGCCAATAACATCATTTTTTGTCCAACGTGTACCTATAAATATTTCAGGGCAGTTTTTTTCCTTTCTCGAGTCGTGAGAAGATTCCTTCCATAACTTAACAAAGTTATTAGTTGTCGTACTTAAGGCATCAGGCATAGACTTATACAAGTCATCTGTTATAGCCAAGTTAGCCCCAAACCCTATTATGGTCCCACCTACACCCGCCCCAAAATATGCGACCTGAGTAGATGTTGACAAATTCCATCCATCCAAATTTTGTTTATCAGATTGAAGTTGAATTTCGGGAAAGACTTCTGCAAATTTTTGAGAACGAATAATAAAACGTGTGTCGTACGCAAACTTTTGGTAAAGAGTTGAGGTGCAACTGTTACGCATTACTGAGAGGTTTGGAAATTGTCCTAACCAGTAAGTCGCAAATAAAGATGTTATATAAGACTTGCCGGCTCTTGGAGACATTGAAACGCAAACAGTAATTGCGTTCCCTTTTTTATATTCATCAACTAACTCTTGAAATGCTTCCGCTACTTGCTTTAAGAATCTTCTTTTGAGATAAAAAAATTCCCAATCCATGTAGCAGCAATAAGCCCAAAAATTCTCACGGGCAATCTCTCTTAATACAGGCTTGTATTCATCAAAGTTTATCAATTAGTTTCTTTTTTTGTTCGGCTGTTAAAGGGGTTTCGTTATGTAAAGATTCTCCTTTGGTTGTGACATCTGCGTAAGACATTGATAATTTTTTCCTGTCATCATCTTCACAAAGTATCTTATAAGCAGCCATTTGTAGTGTTGGATTGTCTGAATTATACCATTTTAAGAGTAATGACTGACACATCTTTGTACGATTATCTTGCAATGCCTTTTTAATGGTATCTAATTCATTTAATTTATTATTATAAAAAGTGGCTTCACAACAACCTGAATAGAAAGAAAATATTTGTTGAATTTTAGAAAGTCCTTTTGATTTGATGATCTCAAGTATTTCTTTTTCATACATTGCCGATTTATTTATTTTCTTTCCTGCCATTTTGAATTGTCTATTTTGAATCCATTATTTAAAATTTCTTCCAATATTGGTTTATCTTTTTCTGAGCAAATAAAACTATTATTTTTTGATTCTAAAAAACAAATACATTCAGATTCGTTCAAGTTTAAGTCTTTTTCTTTTACAGAATCTTTTTTAATGTAATTTCCTTTAGGCTCATCTATTTTTTCGCCTAACATATTATACCATTGCTCGTGCTTAATCATTTGAATTGTTTTATTTATGAATTTTGGTACATTCTGAAAATAATATTTCATCTTCTTTTGTCCATAATTTCTTATCAACTATTAAAGATATTTGAATTTGATAAGTAGTTTTATTTATTTCAATTTCTCCGAGTCCATTACATAAATTATATTCATTATTTTTTTGGTCAGCGGCACAATCTAAAAGTTGTTTTAACACTTTTTCAATTTGTTCTTTCATATAAATTTGTTTTTACAAAGATAGTTATAATTGTAAAATATCCTTAAAAATTATTTCCCCTCCTATATATTTTGCATACGGGTTAATTTTAAAATGCTCACAAACAAAGGCTTTAGTTTCAAAATCTTTAAATGTAATAATCATGTAAGGCTTTTCCATTGCCTTTTCTCCAAAGTTTTGTTTAATTATTTTCCTTTCTTCTTTCTTCTTTCTTCTTTCTTCGGTTAATTGTTCTTTAGATAAATTAGTATCAGAAAGTTTTTTAAAGTCATCTTTTATTTCTTTATTATTGCTAAATTCAAAGTTAGGAAATTCAGCTAAAATTAATTCCTCTGTTTCAAATGAAATTCCTGCTGCTTGTATATCAATATCGGGTAACATCTCACTTAATATCTCAAAATCATATTCGCCCTGTACATCTTTTGAGTTCATAAATATATTTTGCTCTTTCTCTTCCTGTTCGGTTAACGTACATTTTTCAACTCTTATAAAATATTCAGTTTCTTTTGTTCCGTCAAATTTATTTATAATGTCAAGTGCTTCAACTCTTTTATGTCCAGAAATAAGATTTCCTGATGTTTCATTCCAAACTACACCTCCTAAGAATCCTTTTGTTTTAAAGTTTTTAATTAATTCTTTAACAACTTTCTCGCTTTTCTTTCTCGGATTGTATTTCGCAAAAATTATTTGACTTCTTTTTATTTCAACTGATTCACTTTGTTTTATTCTCATACTACTTTTTCCCATAATTTTAATTTCCTTTTTCATCTTGGTATTCAAACGAATATAAAATAGCCTCAACTTCAGGCATTACTTTTATTACTTGTTTTAAATCATTAGGATAAGTTTTCGCTAACCATTGAATATAATTCTTATCATAGACCTTTACATCTTGACTTGGGCTATTAGAAACGACAACTGGATTAATTAAATTATTGCTTTTAATATATGCAATACATTCTTTATTAAGCCAATCAGACAATGGATAACATTTATTAGTTTTAAAGTGGAAAGCATTATTTTCCGGTAACTCATTTAACATGATCCGTCTATTTAATCCATCAGATTTTTTAAAACCTAAAACAGTCCAGTCAATTCCTGTTTGTTCTATGATCTTATCATTAATAGTTTTGATAGTATAAATTCTTTGCAAAGCATCTTTTTTTATTCCAAAACTGCCATGTTTTATATATTGAGATAAACAATAGTGAGGGCTTTGAATAAAGGTTACGTTATATTTTTTTTCACTCCATTTAATATAACGCTGAATATATTCCAGTTCTTTTACAACGTACATATAAACAGGAATTATTTTAAAATCATTCTTATAAAGTAAATCCATCAATACAATGGAATCCTTCCCTGTTGCTGAATGGAATAATATTACTTTATCAGTAATGCTTCTTAATTTTTTTAATATTTCATTTGTATTTCTTATCATAAAAAATAAAGCACTCCCATTTGTGAGAGTGCTTATACTCTATCTTGACGGCATCAGAGTTTCGCCTGCCTCAAGCCCCCAATCGGAAGCATCGGAGCATTTTACATCTATAATCATAAATTATGGTTTTAAATGAAATGCAAATATACAAATTTTATTTTAAATAATTTGTCTGAATAATTTTTTCTATCTCAATAGAAAACACAAGATTTTTTTCAGACATTCCATCTGGAGGGGTTATTTTGTTTTTAATAAAATAATTATAAGAATCTAAATTGATACTCTTTATTTCACAAGTAACAAAAAGAGAATCTTTAACATTCCCACAAAATAAATGTAAAATTTTATAAGGTTTTGGAACAAATTTTTTATCAGTAGCTGGTAAAATAGCTAATTTGTTAACGTAAAAATCCGAATAATTCCGATATTCAACCGTTTTTCGACCTTCAATTATCTCAATTGTATTTTTTCTACAACATCTTAATTTTAGTATTTTTTCCATATTCAAAGATACAAATTATTTTTTGATTTACAAACTTTTTTTGAAAAATTTACATATCATAACTAATTGATATTTATATAGTTATAAAAATAAGTTGTTTTTGGTGAATTTATTTTTTAAAATATTCTTTCAAAATCTGATATAAACTTCTTTTTTTAAGCCTTTCAATTTCAGCTTTCAAAGTCTTATTTTCGTTGAAATTTTGCATAAAATTAACAAAAGCCGTTTTATTCATCTCTACAAGGCAATTCTCATTATCCGAAGTATTTCCTTCTAAAAAGGATTTCAGGCGATTCAGGATAGCCTTATGCTGTCCGGTTAAAGAATTTTCGGTAATTATCAATTCTATATCGATAGATTTAGGAAGTTCTTCAGCTTTCATATATGTTTATTATAATTAATCTTCGAACATATCCATATTATCAATTATTTTTTCTCCGTTATATTCAAAAGAAACTCCTGGCGATCCACAACATCCGCATCCTTCAATTTTCATTTTTATACCGTGAGATAAAAGTATCTTTTTTACTATTTCAATTTTAAATATTTCTTCTGGTTCCATAATTTTAGTTATAAATTAATAATAAATATCATCTCGCCAACATAAAATTTGTCCTGAAAATTCTTTACCTACTGGAAACCAATTTAAAAAATCATCAGAATCTAATCCGTCATTTATAGGTATATCAGTCGAAGTAACGTCAATATTCTTTCCGTTCAAATAAAATAACCCTTTAATATCTACTTTAAAATCCCATATCTTTTTTATTTCAATATCCGACGCTATTATTATTTGATAACTCCTGTAAGGTTTCCCACTCCAAACTCGTGGCGAAAATTTATCGCCAACTTTCCACCGATGACCACCTCTGATGGTGTGAAATTTTGGCTCATATATTCCATAATGATCGAAAGGATTAATACCTATTTCATTTAATTTATTAAATTCTTTTTCGTCAAAATTAGAAGCATTTTTTAAATAAATTGCTTGTAATATTTTTTCTACAAAATAAGTAGGTTGCCCTACTTTAGGATGTGTCTTCTGAAACACACGACTAAATGTAATTACTTTTGACATAGTTAATTTTTGCTTTGTAAATAATTGTTTAATGGTGTCCTTGATTTTTCCAAGCCAAAACCTTTCTATCCGTCCAACAAGAAGTACTTTTCACAAAATTAACATATCTCGCCTTTCTACGACCTTTACTTCTATTTTCTTTTATAATATTTATTTTGCGACTTTTTAGTATATTTTCCAAAATTTCTTTATATAATTCGGGGTTCTTTCCGGGCTTCAATATACGCTCATCTTCCCTGATTCCAATTAAAATTAAAATATCTTCAATAAACGTAATATTAGAACAATGATAATATACGCGCCTTAAATAATTAATCTCATCAATGTCTATTATTTGCTGTACAGAGCTTTCAGCATGTTTGCCAAATCTCAAAATAGACTTAAGAGTTAATGTTCTCAATAAAGTTGCTTCGCCCATAACTTTTATTTATAAATATTTTTCAATAATTTCTATTAATCCGAAACGCTCCCACTTCCAACCAATGCGCTTATATGTTTCTGAAATTTCATCTAATTTTTCAACTCTTTCCTTTCCGATTCTTTTTATTAGATTTTTACGGTATTCATTTAAGTTGCCGGACAAGTACATATTACATCTAACACATTGCCCATGCACATTATCAGGGTTGAATTTAAGACCTGAATAATGACCGCCACTATAAAAATGTCCAGCTTGTAAAGTTGTATATTTACCACAACTAATACAAGGTTGTCCGGCATCTCTCCCCCTTATCATTTTATTAAAAAGTAATGTTGCTTTCTTTAATAATTTCGGAACGGAATATTTTGAATATTTTTTTATTGTATTTGAATCCATTTTCGCAAAGTTAATCAAAAATTAAAGTCATAAATTTAGTATCAAAAGTTTTTTCATCCATACCGATTAAAAATCTTTTTAAAATAATATTTCGGCAATCATTTACAAAAGAAGTAAATCTTTTCTCTCCCATATTATCAAATGATATACTGCCGTTTACTACCATTGCCTCTTTCCCTCCTAAAGTTGTATGTAATTCAATTTCGCCTGTCTGTATCTTTAACTCAATTAAAAGTTTCGCCGTCGTATTATAGCGTTCAGAAAGATTTTCAGGCATATATTCAATAACTTTTTTTAATAAAGCAAAGAACTTTCTGTGCCGCCATAAATGTCGAGTATCATCAACTGAAACTGTAAGCATTTCACCTTCTGCTAAAAAATAAATAAATTTAGAATCCTCATCAGTTGCAGGGATTAAGTCGTTACCATGCTTAACGACAAAATAATGTTTTATCTTATCTTTCATTCGTGTCTTTTTATAGCAATATCACTTTTATAACAATCAGGTTTACACCAATCCAAAGGCTTAAATATATCAACAAACTTCTTATTACTATTACTTTTGTCAACAACTCTATATCTTCCTTTAAAACTACCTTTACAAACTATAATAGTATCATTATAATCACAATACCAATCAAGAATAGGTTGTGTTACCGCACAATCTCCGACCTTACATTTAATCCCCGAAGCTCCGATGCCTTTAGAATTTCCGCATTGTTTATCAGTCGCCTGATAAAATGTTATTAGAACATCTTTGATAGTATCATATTTTTCCTGTACAATCATTTTTGCAGGGGTACATTTAATTATTTCCGGCTTAAGGTATATTTCATTAATTACTACTAAAATTGTAAAAATAACCCCTAAAATCGCTACAATTTTTAAACTTATATTTTTAGGACGAATCAAAAATCCTTTTTTGTTTATGTATTTTTTCATGGTTTGCCGATTAATTTAAAATGTATTTCAAATTTTTTATCCTTCTTTTTATAAGAGGAATGGCATTTATATCCTCATAATATTTTTTAGGATTCTTAATATTATTAAGACCAGGCGTATTTTTGTACCAATTAAGATATCTATCATTTAGTATATTTAATTTAACCGACAATTCTTTTAATTGCTTGATAAAAAATTCTTCACTAAAATCAGCTTCTAATACTAAAAGTATCTCTCTTAACTTTTTAACTTCTCTTTCTTCTGTCTTTGAGAGTTTACGATAATTTCCAATTATTTCATTTATTTTTGATTCAATTTCTTTTTTAGTTTTCATGGTTTTAAATTTTATTGTTTATTTATTTTGTGTTTATAAGTAAAAACTAAGACGGCAACTCTGGAAATAACATCCAATGAGTTATAGCATTATCATCTCGTTCAATATAATTAGGCATACAATAAGTCCATTTTTCAAAATAATAATTGTAGCATCCATATCCAATCATATTCTCGTCAGTTACTAATACAAAAATAGACACATGTTCAAATTCGCCAATTGGAGGCTTTTGTTTGTTTTTATCAATCCACTTCATATTTAGTTTTATTTTCAACAACATAAATTCTAAAGGCGTTCTGCAAGTCCTTCAAAATCTTCTGATATTAACCATTGCCTTATTTCTTCTTTTGTTTTTTCTCGTTCCGCCTTTAACAGACTATTAACTTCGTCTAAATCTAAATTTTTATTTTCTCCGTTTTTGACTGTTACTGGTGCTAACGTCAGGGCTTCACCTGATGATTGATTAATTGATTTTAAGTAACAATCTACTTCTTCATTTGAACCTAATGACTGTGAACATACATAATTCCTTTTCAAATGGTCAAAAAAATCAATTAAACTTTCATATATTGTTAATTCTAAATCTTTTTCCATTTTTGTTGGTATTCCATCGTGATCTGGATTGTCATGTCCTTCATCCCAATTTAATAAAAATTGTTCTTTTGCTATTTTTATCATATAATTTTATTTTTAATTAATACTAATTAATTTTCTTCACTTTATAAAAACATTTTTCCGAAAGTTCTCTGACCTCAACAATCTTACCAAATTTTAATAAGTCTTTTGAAAACATAATAATATTTAATATTTCAATAAATCTTTTTTTATCTAATCCCTGTAATTCCAAAACATCAACATCTAATTGAACATTAAACCGGACAATTTTATTAAGATAATCTAATAAAACATTCCTTAAAAAAACGTTACCCTCCTGCGTATAAGAAATACTTTTAAATTGCCCTTTAAAATCTTTATATTCTTCGGCTGTCATTATTAAAAAATATTTACTTCGCTATTAGATGCAAATTGATCTGTTATTATCTCAGGCAATCCGTCAGAATTTATTAAAAATTCAAAACTATCAAATTCAATATTCCGGCAAAATAACCCTTCTACCTTCGTGTAATCAGTTTCTTTATTCTTTTCTAACTTAATAACTGTTTCGGATTTATTTTGTAATTCTGTTCCTATCGCTCCCCTTGCCTTATCGCTTTCCTTAGCCGGATTTTCATGTAAAGTTAATACAATGTGTGTTTTATATTCATCAGTTAATTGCGTTAAAATAGTCAATATCTTATTAGTTTCAACCCAACTATTAATATCTTGCATACAATCTCTGATATTATCAATAAACATCATTTCCGGTCGATTATGAACAATATAATTTTCAATAAATTCTAACCTGACATCTATTGAATATTTGCGGAGGTTGAAAAATGTAATATTATTTTGCGGATTAATATTTCCAATTCTATGTAGCATTAACGCTGAATGATATTGGTATTGCTCGGTATCAATTATTGTCAGTTTAATATTTGATAATAATTTTGATAGTAGTATTAAAAAAAATGTTTTTCTACTCTTAGCCTTACCCTGAATAGTTGATATATTACCCTCCGTCATTACTGGTACTTGCATAATAGTTCCTATTATATTTGTTTTAGGCAGCATCAATAAACTTTTAGGTTTATCATAATATACGCCTTTTTTAATTTCGGCATCATCTTTTATTTTATCAAAATCAAAAAAAGTAAGTTTGTCTGGCAATGTGAATTTAATCATTTCTTATAATTTACTTTACCGAATAATTCTTTAAAAAATCCTAATTTTAAAAATTCGTTAATCTTACCTGTTATTTTAAATTCATTAAGTGCCGCTAACATTGCGGCATCAAAATTTTCCTCTTCCACATTAAAAGGTTCAAGAATAAATACCTTTAACTCTTTCATATTCTCTGGCATTTTATTCCAACAATTTTCAAACATCTCTAAATAATAAAATAACTCTTTAGCGGCAGACATTGTAAATGTAGGTGATAAATCAGCTTCATTTTTCTTAATCCACTCTGTATATTTATAATTTAAACTAAAAATATCTTGTTCTGTTATATTTAAAATATAAAGCAATGTGTAAACTCGATCGTAATAATCAACAAAATCTGACTTTATTTTTTGTTTTGCTTTTACCCAACGCTGGTAATTACCTTCAAGTATATTATATTGTGTAATAATTTCTGATAACATTTTAAACGCTAATTCTTTTTGCTTTAACTTTAAACCTAAATCAGCTATTAGTGATGTTAATATATCTGTTCGTTTTTGCATTAGTCTTTTTTATTAAAATTATTACGATTCCATGTTGCAAGTCTTTTATTAGTTTCCCAAGTTGCCTGCATTTGATATTTACATTTTGTTTTTTCTGTATTCGCTTCACTCCAATAAATATAAAAGGCATTTAACATTTCTTTTCCATAAGTAGGAATAAAATGTTCTAATTCTTTTTTAAGATTTTCTTGAGCTTGTTCTATATTAATAATTACTTTCTTTTTATTTACTTTCTTTACTTTTATTATTTGTGTAGGTTCTGTTGTAGGTTCTGTTGTAGGTTCTGTTGTAGGTTCTGTTGTAGGTTCTGTTGTAGTGATGTTTTGGTAATTATCATAATTACAAATAGTTATGATGGTGTATTTATTGAATGATTCTTTAGTAATCATTGCATCATTTTGAAGTAATTTTAAAAACGACCTCACCTTATCTCTTGACCACATCCATCGTGTTGATAATTTTAATTCGGATGTTAAAAGTTGTCCCCTTAAAACATCAATAAATTTCATATCAAAAAGTAATTTATTATTCTTATAATTAGTTCTTAATAATAAATCCATCCATGCTTCAAACTCTGTGAATTTCCTTTTTTTAGGATAAAGTCCAGTTTCAAAAATTGAACGATAAATTAATATGTATCCTGTTTTTTTATTTTCCATATTCATAAAAAAAAATACCCATACCAAAACACAAAGAGCGTCCAGTCCTGACTTATGTCAGATTTTGGCAATGTGAGTGGCATGGGATTTAATTTTTTCATAACTGAACGCTAAGGCAAATATACAAAAATTATTAATACCAAATATATTTTTTAAAAAGGATATTTAAACTTTTTTGATGCAATCTTTAAATTAGTTAATGTTTCTCTTAACGCTTTTTCTCCGGCAATCTTAAAAACTTCTGCCGATCTGATTTTATGTGTTTTTAATTCTTTCCAAATGTCGATAACATCGCCAGTAATACGAATAGCTTTAATATATGTTTTTGGTTTACTCATTATTAGAAAGTTATAGATTTTTGTAAAACGAAAAGTAAAGCAGTTATAACGTTACCTGCAAGCGTAAGAAAACTGCTCTGCCATAGCTTGTGCGATACCTGGAAAGGTTCTGCTTCTTTCTTTCCATCGGTCAGCACTTGGAGGCATTTTCCATATTCTTTGCTCTCTGCCTTCAACTATGTTTGTTGGCTTTAGCTTCGGTAAATTTTTTAACCATAAGCAAGTACTTTTAGTTTCACCATGCCCGAATTGCCATGGTTGTATAATTTGGTCAGGTTTTCTAAAGTGGCTGCTTATTATACTTATAGGGTTTTCAATTGCAATTCGGTTTATTGGTGCATTTAGTAATAAGCCAACAAACTCCAACGCTTCTGCTTGCTCACGTTGTTTATCTTTAAACCATCTTGCCCCACTTACTGCCAGGTGTGTACATGGCGGGTGTGCAATCATTATATCCCAGCCATCGCAAAGAATATCACGCACATCGCCTTTGTAGTGTTTGCCTGGTATTTCGGTATCTAATAAATCACAACTCATTACATCGTGTCCAAGTGCTTTAAATGCTTCACGCACTAAACCAGAATATTCACAAGCCACAAGCACTCGCAAAACGCCAGCAGGTAACACGCGGTCATACTCCATGCCGGGTGTAGTTGTTTGCCAAAGTTCCTGCTGTTTATAAAGTTCTGTCATAATTTGATAGTGTTTCGTTATTTAATCCGGCACGTAGCATACCGCCATCGATATATGCAATTGCTCCCACAAACTTACTTCTTCTTAATAAATTCACAATATTTGCATCTCTCTCTAAAACCTTCACAATATGCAAATCCCGATGACTTACCTATTGAACAAGTCATGTTAAAAGTATATCTGCAAATATTCTTTTCTTCATCCTGTTGCTGAATGTCAGAATTAATTGATTTATTCTTATCTATGAATATATCAACAAATTCTTCGGATTCTCTTTCATCGAATCCTAACATATTATGTGATTCACGTTCATAATTACGAATTTCATCTAAGAAATCAATTAAAACTTTTCTTATTTCCATTTTCTTTTGAATTACTCCACCCCTCAAAACCTGCAATTGCATATATTGATAAGGCGGATTTGTTAAACAATTATTTGAACTTTACCTATTATTATCTTTTACTCCTACAACGTGCATATATCATACAGATTTGTTGCATACACCTGTGAAGTAAAAACAGGTGTCCGCCAACAAATCCGCCTTATCATTACCCGCAATGCCAACGCACCCTCAATCAATGCAAATTTTAAAAATGCTAACGCACTCATAAATCAAAACTTTCAATGAATTTAATTGCCATTGCTGCAACCTGTATAGCTTCATCTCTTAATTCAATTCTATCGCATTGCCTTTTTTTCACTTCATCCCACAATTCATCTACTTCCTCTTTTAGTACAGCAAATCCCTCGTGATAAGAATTGAATTTAGGAAACTTCCCATTTGCCCTGTCCAATTCATTTAATACTCTTTGGTAAATTTTTTCTCTTTCCATCTTTTTTATTTTTAAAATTCTAAATATTGATTGACCACTAATTGCGGGTAACGAGCCGAGAATAGCCCACACGCTAATAAATTACTTCTTCCTCTTGTGCGTTGGCACAGCGGGTAACATAGAATAGCTGATAATTTTTTACTGCTCATTTTATCTGTAATTTATTCCTGTACTTTTTTATTGATTAACACATCAAAACTGAAATATTTTGCTGTAATCCATAAAAAAACTACAGCTATTCTCGGCTCGTTATAAGCAAGCTGCTACGTTCTTGCTCCGAATGAAAGTTCCCCATTGTTCAGCCATAGCTTTTGCCACTCCGCTAAAAGTTTTTGAACTTTTCTTTTGGCTTATACTTACAGAATGGTATTTCTGCCCTCGTTTCTTTCCTCCGGTATTACTCGGTAAATACGGCTTATAGTTGCTCTTAATATCGGTCGGCTTTAATAGTGGCAAATTTTTCAGCCACAATAAAGTTCTTTTGCTGTATTCGTGTCCATATTCGTAGGGCTGTATCGCTTGGCTTTGTTTTGGCAATTCAACTACTTTTAATGATGTTGGGTTCTCAACGGCAATATATTCAATTGGTGCATTTAGTAGTTGTAAAAACAAATCCTTTGCTTCCATTGCTTTTGTGTATCTATCTTGGCACAAATTACCTGCCGTTGGATACATCCATCTTGCTCCAGCCCTACTCATATAAGTGCAAGGTGGGTGTGCAATCATCATATCATATTTGCCACTATAAGCCTCCTTTAGTGCATCTCCTACAATATGCCATTCAGGTTTACCGCCACTACATTCTTGTAAATCGCAACTATAAGCCTGGTGTCCTAATTTTCGCAATTCAATACAAACCGCCTGGCTTTCCTCACATCCGACAAGGATAAAAAGGCAGCCGATAACACCGTGTATAGGTAATGTGGGTTTTTGTTGTAATTCAATCATTTGTTCTCGTATTTAAGTTATTTATAATTTGACATGGTAGTGCCACGTAATCCCGCACTACGCATAGCGCGTTTTAAAAATTCACAATTAATGCCCAGTTACAACACAGGGGCATTATGTGTCATTTTCCCCTTCCTCAATATCATCTAACCATAATTTGATTGGAACTTTTTCTGATAAATTTTCTTTTTTCATTTGATTTTATAAATTTAAAGTGTTAAGTAATTAATCGCTTTATAATATTATGTTTTTAAGGCTTGTAAAATGCCTGAAAACGAACAATTCCATTATATTCAGGAGATTTTAATAATCCATCCCCTTTGCCTGCTAAACTCTCGGCTCCTGATTCATCTAATACGACTTTTGAATCTATTTCTTTCGGAACTTTAAAACATATTTGAACAGGAAAATTAACCTTAGCATCGCCAGTTATTACTTTTACTGATGCTCTTTGAGTTGCCGCAACAATCCTATAACCTGTTGAGCGCCCTTTTTGTAATAATATCCTTAAATTTTCTTCTAAACATTTTTTCGTTTCTGTAATTATAGTTTTTGTTTTCGGTCTGCCATTTGCATATTCACCACATATCTCAGTACCATAAACATTAAGATCATTTCCGCTTCTGGAGTTCGCAACAGCATCCGCGAACTCGTCAAATACAATTAGCGTTTTTTTTGTTGCACCTGATTTTACAAGTCCGTTCATTTCTTCAACCAGCGTTTCCATAATAGTTTCAATGTCCTCAATATCTGAATAAACAGAAACTTTTCCTGAATTAAATTTTATAAATTCAAACTTTGGGTCAAAAATAATTATCTGATCAAAGCCAGAAAGTTTTGCGTATTCAATAATAGAAATTAAGCACACTGATTTACCGGAACCAGTAGAGCCACATACAAGCACATGCGGAGTTGAAGGGTTGTCTGTATTCCATACACAAAGATTATTGAAATTATCAAATCCCAAAGGTATTTTATTTCCCTGTAATTGCCCTGCATCAAAAATCAAATCTTTTTCACGCTGTTTTTTTGCTTCAACCGAAATATAAGATTTACCTTGATAAATATAAAGGTCTTTATTTATCCTGACATTTTCAACTCCTAAAGCGTTTGCAATATCTAATTTATATTTAAAAATATCAGCGAGCTTTGTACCTGCCGAAATTTCAAGTAAAAATGTATCGCTGGAATAGCCGGAAAAAGTGTGAGCAATGTTAGTGACAAGGCTCAATGTCCTTAGCGTGTGTTCAATCTTTTGTTCTTTTGTCATATCTTTATTTGTTAGATCATATTGAATAAATTCGCTTGCATTTTCTCTGAATTTTTTAATTGTTTTCGGACCGATAGAAGCAATAGAAGCATCTCTTATTTTCTTTAATCTTTTCCTGATTAAGTCTTTTTTGTTTTCAGGAATATTAATAAAGTCAGAAACCTCTGCAATCATTGTCTTTGCCCAAAACTCATATATTTCAGCTTTGTCAACAAAATTGTCATTTTCATTTATTAAATAGATGTAATCGGGATTAGAAATGGCTTCTAACATTCGTTTTAGAGGCTCATAAAGTAATGCCTCGTAAAGTCTTCGAGTATCTTTATCTATAATAATTTTATTACAAATAATTTGAGGCGATTTATCCCTGTTTTTAGTAATTTTATTTTCAACAAACCAAACTTCATCAATTAATCCATCGTGCGACGCTTCATATAAATTAACATAAGTTATTGCCTGTTTGCCTATTGAAAATTTTACATCTTTCTCATCTGTAAAAATTCCTTTCGACTTATGGTCTATAATTATTATTTTATTGTCTATTGTTTTAATTACTAAATCCAAAACGCCATGACAAGGCAAAGGTATATCAACACCATTAATAGTAAGATATTCGTCAATATACAATTCAGTATAAAGAACAGATTGAAGTTCTGACTCGTATGTATTAATATCGGCAAAAAAATTATTTAAAAGATCGGTTACATTTGCATTTGCTTTTAACCTACATTCTTCTATTGAAGGGGTTGTCTTTTGTAACTTCCATTGTAAAGGATTAATTTCATCTATTAACAAATAAGCTATTGTTTGCAAATCTACAAAATCTCTAACAATGCCTTTTTGTTTTTCAGAAAAATAAAACTCCAACGCTTTATGATATGCTCGTCCAGCAATAGATGAAGTAGATTCCCTAAAAGGTATTTGATAAATATACTGCATCTCAAATGCCTTTTCGTTGCGGGCAAAAGAGCTAACTTTTGAAAATGACCATGAATCAAAAAGAAATTGAGAAAATATATTTTCCTGTTGTTCCGATCGTAAATCACGATATTGATGAGGTCTTATCATTACGGTAATTTTATTTCAGCTCGATTATTTTTTGTTTTTAATTCCTCTCTATGTTCTAAAATCAAATCATGTGATATTTCTAATTCATCACAAATACCGCTTTCTTCAATTTTTTCAAGTTCTTCAAGTGTAGAAGTTTTTATTTTATGAATTATTTTAAGACGAGATTTTTCATGTTTTGTTTTGTCTATTTGTTCTTCTGATATTGGCTTTTTTTTATCATTATTTGGCGTAATATCAATGATTTCTTCAACAGTATGAAGTCCCATTGATATCTCAGGGGCAAATTGACGTTGAAAAAAAGCAGCAGCACGATAACGCATCATAAGTTCAGGCATTGTTTTCCATTTGCTTCCATTTTTATCAAGCCATCCCTCCAACTTAGCCATATTCATTGATACCCATGCTCCGTATATTTTTTCTTGATTTGCCTTATCAAACGCCCAAGCCCGACATCTCCTACCTTCTTCATTGTCTTCTTCGTATCTCAGCGGCGAAAATTTGCCGCATGCATTGATACAAGCAATTAAAAATGTAGAGCTAAATCCCGGTTTACCTTGTATTACATCTAAATTTTGCATCACCATTAAATTACTTGCTCCCATTCTTTGAGCCATTTCTATTGCAATAATACAATTGCCAACATTATTTTGAAATTTTTTTGGTACAAGATCACTTTTGCTAAACATTACAGCAATACGCTGAACATGATCAAATGCTTTCCCATTTGAGAAAAAACCTATTTGTTGCGGTTTTTCTGTCAATTTTATAATTTCTTCATTTTCTGTTTTCATATTATTTATTTTTTTAAATTACTTTTTCTTTAAGTTTATAATTATTAAGTTCGATTAAATATTTTTTACGTTCCTTATAAAGTTTTTTGAATTTAGCGTTAACTCCTTCGCAGTCGTGCATTAAACATGTACATTGGTCCATACATTGAATTAATATGTTAAAGTCTTCGCTTGACATTTTATTTAAAAATTGCTTTTTATAGTATTTCATAGTTCTTTTTTTTAACAAAAAGACAACCCTGAGAGGCGTTGATATACGCTATTGTAGCTTCACATAACATTCAAGTTGCCTTATTTATTTTACTTCTGTAAATTTTCCGTTAATTAATTGATAAAATACATTCTCTTTTATTTTCTTTCCGTCAATCTTAACAGTTTTAACAGCTGATAAATTCCATTCATTATCTTTTTCTTTCCATTCTGATAAAATTAAATAACATCCTTTAATTCCCTTTGCTTTATTTTTTATTCCTAATCCACAAGCAAATGAATCCTTACCTTCTACTATTGCGGCTGAATGGTTGCCTGTATTTGTTGCGGCTGAATGGTCGCCTGTATTTGTTGCGGCTGACTGGTCGCCTGTATTTGTTGCGGCTGAATGGTTGCCTGTATTTGTTGCGGCTGAATGGTCGCCTGTATTTGTTGCGGC